>ERZ1370068.7743-contig-6641_pt1 | contig 51526 bp, 83 predicted proteins | sample MGYA00561227_ERZ1370068 | MGnify/ENA primary metagenome ERZ1370068 (study PRJEB38410, sample SAMEA6850437) | metagenome | study: Metagenomic assessment of the ecological functions of the soil: analysis of the soil microbiota associated with the... | reverse complement strand
TATACGCCGCGTTCAGTTTACGTATTACTCGATGCGGCGGGCTGCGCAATCCGGGCAAGCCGACGAGCGCGCCTCGGCGCGGGTGAGCCCAGACGCACCGGACGGCGGCGAAGAGCCACGGCGATGTTCTGCCTGCCAGTTGTGACGCCCGCACGCAGATTCGAGAGCCGGCGGAGGTCCAGAACCTCGTCCGCGTCCTCCAGGCAACCTGCCCGTCGCGTACCGAAATGTCCGGCCGCGGCCCACGGCGCCGAGCGCGACGACGCGGCCGCTGCCTTTGCGACCCTGCTCCAGCAGACGGCTGGCCAGGACAGCGGCTGGGCTGATCGTCGATGCCCAGGACAGCGATCTGTCGCCCCGGCCCTGATGAGCGAAGATTCGCTCGCTTTGGCCGCCGACGTAGCCGTCGAGATCGCCATGCCGGTCAGGGATGGTCCGGCGTGAGAGTTGGGCCAGATCGGCGACCCGGCAGCGCCAGGCTGGCGGCTGGAGAGTCGGGCTGGAAGGAGGACGGCTCGAGCACGAACACCCGACCGAGCGGACCGGGATCCAGGTCCAACGCGGGGATTGCCGATATTGCCGCTAGAACGGCGTCGATGCCTACCGCCGCACCAGCAGATGATGGATCAGAGCGGTGGTGGTCGGCTTGCCGTTGGTGCCCGTGACCCACGACGATCGGAGCGCTCGCCAACGCTCGCGGCGAAAGAGATCCACATCACCGCAGAATCGCCACCCCGGCCTCGCCGGGCGGCGGCAATCAGCGGATGCGGCTGGCGGATGGGTCAGGAGGCACACCTGGGCGCCGGGGACGGGCAGCGGCGCCAGGCCGGGGAATGTCGGCCGCCGAAGCCGGCGCGGTAGGGCTTTCGCGCTGCCATGGGGCCTCAGGACGGTCACGTCGAACACCGGCACCTCGGCACCGGCGGCTTGCCAGCGCGCCGCCGCGCCAGACCGCTACGGAGCCGGGCCAACGCCCACCTTGCGCCCCGCATATACCGAAAGACCCGTCATCGCGGCTTCAACGCGTCGAGAGGCCGACTGCGGCGCCGGCGCACCATCGCGATGATCCAGAAGCGGATGACGATGGATCTGGGCTCCCTTGCCCAGCCCTTCTTCTCGAAATGGTGGTGCAGCGGCGCCGTCCGGAACACGCGCCAGCCGGTCAAGCTTAAAGGAGGCCACCTGCACGATGACCGACACCGCCTCGAGCACGAACAGACCCGCCGATGATCGCCAGCACCAGCTCGTGGCTTGAGCCGCCACACCGCCACCGCGCTCCGGCGCGCCGCCGGTCGAGCGCAGCCGGTATCGCCCACCGAACACCATGGCCGGCGGCGCGTTGAACCCACAGGAAGCCCAAGCGACGCGCCGACGATGGCTCCCACAGAAGCCGGCGAGCTCACCGGTGCCGGGCACGGCAGGGGAATGCCCCAGATAGCCGGCGAAGATCGCGTTGCCGGCGGAGGTAGGCGATCATGGCGAAGCTGCCGGCGGCGATCATCACCGGCACGATCGCGGGGCCATCCAGCCCGTCAGTCAGGTTCACCGCGCGTTCGAGGAGCCGACTCATCACCGGCGCCCCAGCGAACAGGGAGAGGGCCAAGAGCCCAGAGGAGTGATCAGCTCCTGGAACACCGGCACCGCCACGCCGGTGGCCAGCGGCGTGCGTGCCCCGCCGAGATTTTGACCAGCACTGACGGCCCGCGATCAGGCTCGATGCCGCCCTGACCCAGCGGCTTCAGCCTGCCCGACAGGCCGCCGCTCGCGCGCGCCGGGTCAGCTTGCGAGGTAGTCGTCGGCGAAGCCGATCAGGCCGTAGCCCAAGCGTGACGATCAGCGCGACCCAGACGTAGCCGTTGCGGCAGGTCCGCCCAGAGCAGGAGTCGCCGCCGACAGGGCCAGCGGGATCAGGACGCCGCCCATGGTGGGCGTGCCGCCTTCTTGGTGAGGAGATGGCTCTCTGGGCCGTCGGGCCGGATGCGGCCCCAGCCCTCGCGCTGCTTCCACGCCTTATATCGAGCCAGCTGATCAGTGCCCAGGGCCGGCCACGAAGCTGATCAGCATCGCCGTCATCACCGCGCCGCCGGTGCGAGGCGCAATCGTAGCGAAAGAAGACGTTGAAGGCGCCGATGTGATCGGCGAGCGGGAAGAGGCGCGGGCGTAGAGCATGCGGTCACGCTCCTCAGCACATCGCCGGCGCCGCCACCGGGCTGCCGCCGACCGATTTCAGGGCCGAGACCACGCGGGCCATCGCGCCTTGCTGCCAGGGCCTTTCGTACCAGCGCGGCGTTCGCCCGGCCTGATTCCCGCGGCGACCATCAGGAGCGAGGGCCGCCGAGTCGGCGGCATGGCCGCCACGCGATACCACGCGCCGGCAGAGCATCGCTTGCCAGGCGGAGCCCAGTGCTCGGGCCGCAGGTGGACACCAGGTCGAGCCGCAGCCCGCTCGGCCGCGTCGGCCAAAGCGGCTGATGCGGCCAGCTGCGCCCGAGAGCGTGGCCCAGCTCCACGCGCCCATGTCGCCGGGACGGCGATCCGGCTCGACCCGGGGAGCCGCCGAGCAGCGCCAGCGCCGCCCGCATCGAGGCGGGATTGGCGTTGTAGCTCTCGTCCGAGCGGCACGGCTTGGCCGCCCCTCGACCGCGATCGGCCGCCGCTCGCCGCGCCCGGCTGGCAGCTTGCAGGTTAGCGCCTCAGTGCTGCAGCCGCCTGCACGACGTCGGCGCCCCGGTGCCTCACATACGGCAAGCAGCGCCAGGCTGTTGGGGATGACATGTGCTCGCCCGGGTTCCCACGCGGTAGGCGAAGCGGCGCCCAGTGGCGAGAATCGCCGTCACCTCGCTGAACTCCGGCCAGGAGGGTGATAGTCGGCCAGCCGCCAATCAGACTGCGGCGTCGCGCCCGAAGGTCACGATCCCTGCCGACGCGAGCAGCGCTCTGGGCATGGGCCCGCATCCGCGCATAGAATTCGCTGTCGCGGTTGACGATCGCGGCAGCACTCCCGGCTCCGACCCCTCAGAGATCTCGCTCTTCGCGTCGGCGATCGCCGCTGGCCGAGGGAAAGAACTCCAGGTGCGCTGGAGCCACCGTGGTGATCGGGGCCACGTGCGCGGACGGACCTGCCGGGTAAGGGCGCGAGATCTCGCCCGCATGGTTCATCCCCAGCTCGAGCACTGCCGTAGCTCACCCCCGTACGGCAGAGCGCGCCGGACCTCAGGGGCACACCCCACGGACTGTTGTGGCTGGCGGCGCTGGCGTGGGTGAGGCGCCTGCAGCGGGCCAGCGCGTGCCGCAGCGCCTCCGCGGTGCCGGTCTTGCCGACGCTGCCCGTGACACCGGCGGTGATCCGGCCCCGTGGCCCGGGCGCGTCCAGGCCCGGCCGAGGCAACCTCGAAGCGCCGCCTGGGTAGCTCGGCGACCATGACGGACGCCGACTCGTCGCCACACCCACGCCCTCAGGCACCCGGCTCACCACGGCACGCCGCCGCCCCACGCATCGCGCCTGGCCGGCGCCAGAACGCGTAAGGCCGTTCTTGGTTGGGAACCGGTCGGCGCCACGGGCGCGGTCGCCCGGCGCCAGCGTGCGGCGCTGTCGATCGAAGGATACCGGCGAACGCGACCCAGTCACCCGCCAGTGACGCCCCGGGTGGCCGCGGCGACATCCTCGGCGGTCCACGAGGCGCTTTCGGCTGCACGGCGCGGTTCCGCCGGCAAGGAGCGCGCCGCGTCGCGCAACACCTGGGCGTCGTCGGGCGGCGAGGGTCCGGTCGCCGATGGCCGGCGATCTGGTAGGTCTCGTGGCCCTTGCCGGCGACGAGCAGCGTATCCGCCCTTACCGCGAGGCCGCCAAAGCCGTCGCGGATCGCCTGCTCTCGGTCGCCGATCTCGCACAGCGCCGGGGCACCGGCCAGCACCGCCAGCGCGTGATTGCGGCCGCATCCTCGCGTGCGCGGGTTGTCGTCCGTGACGATGACGACATCGGCCAGCCGGGCAGCGATCTGGCCCATCAGCGGTCGCTTGCCGGCGTCGCGGTCGCCGCCGCACCCAAACACGACTACGAGGGCCTGGCCCTGGTGTACGCAGGCCGCAAGGCCTCCAGCGCCATGGCCAGTGACTTTCACGGCTTGTGGGGCGTCGATCGACCAGCGAAGAGCCGGGCGCCCCGGAAGGGATGGACCGCCACGAGCTGCATGCGGCCGGGAGGCGCCCGCAGGCCGGCGAGCTGCGGCGGCACACCGCCGCCTCCGCCGAGGCGCCAGTTGCGAGCACGAGGCCCGGCCGCCGCCGGGGAGGTTGTGGGATCTGGGATCCGCCGACGAGGCCGATGCCAAAGCATCGGTGGCGCCGGCCGAGCGGCGCTCGACCTCCGGCTCCTGGCCCTCCGGCGTCGCGGACGTTGCACGAGCCGCGGCGCTGCGACCCGCCGAGCGCCGTAGTCGAAAATCCGCCAACGGCGATCTCACGGCCAGGCTGGGCGAGGTCAGCTGAACTCAGGGACGTCTGCGTTCCGGGACTGCCGTGGCGCCCGCGGGCAGCAGCTCGCCCGAACAGCCGGCGCTTGGCCGCATAGTGAGGCGCCGGCGCTGCCGTGATAGTCAGAAACGATCGCGGCTGATGTTGGTGAAACGCCGCGCGAAACCGGCCGCTGAGCCGTCGACGGCGAGTGCTGGTCGAGGCCCGCCGGCTCGACGCCTCGAGTCACCAGATGGTCGGTTCCGCCCGCCGCCAGTTCGGCCGCCAGTGCGGTGCAGCGTGATCGGATCGGAGCGTCGTGGGTCTGCCGCCGCCGGGCGCCTCGGTGGTCTGCAGCCCCAGCGTGCCGATGCTGGCCGCCCGCTTGCCCAACGCCGCCGCCAAAGCTGGCGCGTGAACACGGCGACGGAACTCTTGCCGCTGGTACCCCGGTCGCGCGGCGACCGTGGCGGGCTGCGGCCCGCTAAAAAAATCGAGCGGCCACCCGCGCCAAGGCGGCGCGTGGCTCCTTGGCCACCAGCGCCGAGCGGCTCGGTCGCGCTCGCGAGCTGCAAGTCACCCAGCACCGCCACGGCGCCCTTGGCTACCGCCTCGGCTAGAAAGCGGCTGCCGTCGGTCCGTCGTGCCAGTGGCCACTGGCCGCAACAAGTCGCCGGCGCACCACGCGCGCGAGGTCCAGCGCGAGACCGCACGATCCGTTCTGGCCTCGCCCGGCCCCCTCGAGCGGACACTCGTCATCGCAGAGCGCTGCCGAAGCGCAAGACTGCTTCATAGCCTCTGGCCTGGGGCCCTGCCGGGCTGCGGCGTTGCCCGGCCGGTCCGCGAGATCCTGCGCGACCTCGGGCAGGCTGCGCGGAACGCCCAGGATCGGGCCGATCCGATCGATGATCTGCGCCACGACGGGGCGGCAAATCCAGCCGCGCCGGTGCGAAAGCCATGCGTGCCGGCATCCCGCCTTGCGGCTCGTCGGAGCGAGGCGGAACACCAGTGCAGCGGGGGACCATCGATCGGGAAGGCGCCGAGGAACGAGGCCCGGGACACGGTCCGTGCTGTAGCCGCCCCGTGCCGGCCTTCTCGGCGGTGCCGGTCTTGCCGCCAGATACCGTAGCTCGCCATAAGCTTGGCCTTCGTCCCCGTGCGCCCTGCTCCACCACCAGCCACATCAGCCATCCGCATCGAGACTCTGGCCGTGTGGGCGGAAACATAGCGAAAGGTGTGTTGCAGCCGGGCGTCCGGCTCGCGCTCGAGCAGGGTGACCGGCACCCTGCCCGGGTGCAATCGTCGCCGACCAGGCCACCGGCGGCCTCCAGGAACTGCGGCGGCGTGACCGTCCATCCGTAGCCGGAGCGGCGGTGGCCACCGTGACGTCCGCCCGTTTACCCGGGCGTCCGCGGGCGCGCGACCTCGGAGATCTCGATCGCCGGCGGGGCGTAGAGATCCCACCCGGTGGGAAGAAGATCCTCGAGCAGCGGTCCGCCGCCCGCCGCGAAGGTCAGCCGCGCGGTGCCGATGTTCGATGGGTGCTCGAAGATCTCCGGCACCGAGAGCCAGCGGTTCTATGGCGTGGTCGTCGCCGATACGGTATGCGCCCGATCTGCAGCTTGCCCGTGGCGTCAGAACTGTCACGCCATACGCCGACCCGGCCCGTGGTCCAGTGAGGCGGCGGCGATGGTGAGGATCTTGAACACGGAGCCGAGCTCAGCAGGCCTCGCCCAGATTGCCGGTTGAGGTACTCGATGCCCTTCACATTGCCGACCCGATTGGGATCGAAATCGCGGCGGGCAGGCCCGATATGGCCAGCAGCTCGCCCGTCGTCCGGTCGAGCACCATGGCGTACGACGCCGATGGAGTGGAAGCGGCGGTGCGCCGCGGGCAGTTCCTCGCGCACCACCTGCTGGATCCGCAGGGTCCGGGCTCAGCGCCAAGGGCTCCGTTGCCCCTGGCCCCGGGCGACCATCAAGCCCGGGCGCTCGATCCCGGCGAGGACCACGGTCGTCGATGTTGACGAAGCCACACCTGCCATGGCTGGCCCAGCGGCCAGCGGGATAAACCCGATGCTCTCGCCAAGGCTGAATCCGACTCCGGGCAGGCCGAGCTCAGGACCGCCTCCCTGCTCCTCCCGGCGTGATCCGGTGCTTCACCCCAAGCGAAGTGCTTGCCCTCGGTGAACCGCTGCCAGCAGTTCGTTGGCGTCGACGCCGGAGCAGGATGGCACGGCAAGGCGGCGGGCAGCGGAGGCCTTGTCCACCAGGCGTGACGGGTCCGCATGCACACCAGGAACCCGCAGGTTGGTGGCCAAAACGACGCCGTTGCGGATCGACTGGTGCCGCGCGCGTTGTACGTCCTCCGGTCGCTGGGCGTCATCGTCTGGCCGTCGCGACCGGGCGCTCCGCCGGGCCATCCCGCCGTCGCGCGCCAGCCCACCATGTCGATCCAGGCGCAGGGCGCAGTGCTGAGGAAGGCCACGACGAACAGGACGGACTACCACCCGCAGGCGGCCACGACCCTTGGCCAGGGATGAATCAGGAGGCGCGTCACCGGGAACTCCCTTGAGACGCGCGCCCATCAGTCCGAGATCCATTCCGAGTTCGGCTAACGGCGACGCGGCGGCTTTCGCCCGGAGCTCGATCTCACCGCCCGAGAGGCGGGACGGCCAGCATTGGCGCCTTCGCCCATTGCTACCTGCTCCCAATCAGGAAGTTGGCTGGCGCGCGGTCGATTCTGCCGCCGCGCGCCGGGACTAGGTTGAGCTGTTGCGCGCCTGCCGCACCAGCCGGTCGGGGCGGGTTAGATAGGCGAGATCGGCGCGCGTCGCCTGTAACGCCCATTGCTCCTGCTCGATCGCGCGCCCTGGCCCCACGGCAGGTCCCACTCGAGATCACGGACCTCGTAACTTCCAGCTGGAACGTTGCCGCCGCGGCGCCACGGCCAGCAGCACCGAGGAGACCAGATGGCCGAGGGCTCACGCGGCCGTGCCGCCGGTGGCCGTCTCTTCCCCATCGGCGGCGACGGCAAATCGGCAGGGCGTTCGGCCACGCGCAGCCTCGCCGAGAGCGTGCGCGGGGTTGGTGGCTACCTCCTGGCTAGAAGGCTTCACCACCCCATGCCGTACCCAGCGCCGGCGCGGCGGCGGCGCCAGGACTGACCGGCGGCAAATGCCGGGAAGGCTGCGCCAGGCGACCGCCGAGATGGTTGACGGAAACTCTTGACCAGGGCGTCCTCGCCGGAATGGAACGCCACGACAACGACGCCTTCCGGCCGGGCGCAGCGGTCCCTCGGCCGCCGCCAGACCCGCTCCAGTTCGCCCACCTCGTCGGTGACCGCGATCCCGCCAGCGCCTGACAGGGTGCGCGTCGCCGGGATCCCGCGGACCCTGGCGACCGCGCCTTGGCCCTGGCGACGATGCCGGCTTCCAGCATGGCGGTTGCAGCGGAGATCCGGCGCGTCGCGGCGCGCCGCGACGATCGCTTTGGCCACCCGCCTGGCCTGCGGCTCGCCCGCCGTGCTCGAGCCAGCAGCCCCGTCGGCTCGGCCTCGTCCAGCCGATTGACGAGGTGGCAGCCCCGGTGTCGCGCCACGGCGGTCCATGCGCATGTCCAGCGGACCGTCGCTCTGAAGGCGGAAGGCTGCGCTCGCTCTGGTCAGCTGCTGGAAGGACGAGACCCCAAGGTCAAAGACGATGCCCTCAACCTGGGCGACGCCTTGCGCGTGCGAAGGCGAGAAGCCATCTCGCCTGAACGGCGCGTGAATGATGGTTTAGAGCCAGGATGCCGGACCCGGCCAGCAGCCGCCCGCGTTCAGCGGCGTCAGGGTCGCGGTCGAAGCCAAGACCCGGCACTCGGCCAGCTCAGGATGAAAGCTTGGCTGCCAGCCGCCGCCGCCGAAGGTGGTGTCGACGTGCGGATGCCGCCGTCCCGGGTGCCGGGGCGTCGAGGCGGCTTGATCGAGCAGCACGGCCCCGATGTGTCCACTCGGCTTTTCCACAGGCGAGATATCAGCAAGCGCCGAACAAGCCGCCACACGCGCGCGCTCGCCGACACACCTCACCACCACCTCAACGCAGCAAGCGGCAATCCTCATCGGTTTCACCCGCGACTCGCGCTCGCCCGAGGGGCAAGTCCTCCCGGGAGCAGAATCGCCACTTGAGACTTGTTGCCGAAGATCATCATCCGTCGAGGAGTTATTCGTTCGCGAGGCAAAACTCCTGGCGAACTCAACCACTCTATCTTCAAGGACCTGCAAAGCAGTTTTAGAAAGCTGCAGGAAGATTTATCAACTTATGCGCGACCAGCAATGACACCTTACTCATTCACTTCACGCGCTGTCGATACCTCTGGCCGATAAGCTGGCGGGCTATCTACCGCTAACGGCCGGAAAAAGGTCCAGAGTAATTTTCGGCGGACTGGTCGTAAACCAATGGGGAGAAAACGAAAAAGAGAACTTGCGAGAACAATTCTGTGGATAAGCGCTGGACGGCCGCCCATGCATGGCCCCTACCAGCACGCGGCGAATTGCGAAGCCGCTTCCGCCTTGGCGTGTTCGCCTCCGGATCGCGTCGTCGACGAGGGCGCAGGCGGCCTGTAAGCCGGGTTCTGTCCCCGGCACGAATGCCGGAGGATGGCCATTCCTCTGGGACCCCGTGTCGCCACGGGCCTCGCTTGCGACCGACCCGGACGACCGGCCCGGAAACCAGCCTGCCCCGACATTCTCGCTTGAACGCCTGGGCCGTCGTCCTACTTGGTCTTGCTCCCGGTGGGGTAGGCCGTACCGCCAACGTTGCCGCGCCGACGCGGTGCGCTCTTGCCGCACCCGCTTTCACCCTTACCACCAGCAGCAGGCTAACCAGAAGCCAACCCCGGCGGAGCGGTCTGCTCTCTGTGGCACTCCACCGGGCTCGCGCCCCGCCGGGTGTTACCCGGCACCGTGTTCCCGTGGAGCCCGAGGCTTTCCTCCCCCGCCTCACCGGCGGGAGCGGCCCATCCGGCCGTCTGCGCACCCAGAACCTACCGCCTAACCCCCGCGATCCACCGGCTCGCAAGGCGGCAGCCGCGAGACGCCAGGCCCATGCTGACGCCGTCGAGCACCGCGCCAGCCGCGGCGAATGGCCCGGCCGCCAAAGCGGCGCTGGGAGGCGCGCGCGCCAAAGCGCTTTGCCGCCGGCACGCCCCTGCGCCGTGCCTGGATAGCCGAGATGCGGCCAGTGCCGCCGCAGCCAGAACCTGGATCGGGCGAGCGCGGCCGCGGCCGGTGGGTCGGCGAGAGCACGGGCGCCTCCACCGCCAGCCGATCCCCACTCGAAGCAGCTCGCCCGGATCTGCCTCCCCTTGCGGTCCGGGTGCTATGACATCGCTTTGTGCGCGACCCACCCGGTCACGGGGCGATCCCCCACCGATCGCACGAGCCTGCCCTGTCAGCTCGACCCGGGGGCCGCCATCTGGGAGGCTCGAGGAAGGGGCGGTAGCCCCATTCGTGTCCCCGGATTGACCAGCTCGATCCCGAGGAGACGTCATTCAGGAGCACCCCTTCCGTGCACTGCAGCTCGCCGGCATGCCAGGCGCGCCGCTGACTCGGGCACCATGGCGACCACAGCCCCGTCCTCGTCGATGATCGGGTAGTGGGCGCTGACGCTTGGCAGCGGGATCGACGAGCCGGTCGAGCGCGGCCTTGGCCGTCGGCATGCCGGTATAGTGCAGCACCAGCATGTCGACCGATGCGCCGTCGAGGCCCGGTCGTGCGCAGTTGGGCGACGGACACTCGACCAAGCGCAAAGGGCTAGAACCGGTCCAGGAGCCGCCGGTAGTAGTCGGGCTCGAGAGTTCGGGTGGTTGCGGTCTCGGACGGCGGTAGACTCTTCAGGCATTCAGCGCTGGTAAGTTAGCGCCGCAATGTCCCGCGATGTGCCGGCGAGCTCCGGGCCGCGAGATAGGAAAGTCGTCATGGCGACCGATCAGGCCGGTACCGCCTCGCGGCGATCAAGCACGAAAGGAGGGCAACGGGCGCCTGGCGAGGAGTTGTCGAGGTGGAGGAAGTTTGCCATGTCGTCCGGCCTCAGAATTTCTTGGCGCCAAGCAGCTTCTGGCTGGCTGTGAACCGGGACGGCGACCGCGTGACGGCCCGCCTGGAATGCCATGGTGAGCGCCGCGCGCCGACCGCACGCGTAACGCCTCGCTCTGGATCGATCCGCCCTCAGACAGATGACGCCCATCGCTTCCAGCACCGGCTGCCGTTGCCCGCCCCAATCGGATAATGCCAGGGATTGTGCCCTGCCGAAATCACCCGCGCATGCTAACGAGCGCCAACAGCGGAAATCGCCCGCCGCTTGTGAGCGACAGCATCGTTGATGCAGTTGCCGACGCCGCTGCTTTGCAGCAGCAGGACGCCGCGCGCGCGCCCCGAGGTCAGCACCGGCCAGCAACGCCGCCCCCCTCCTCTCTGTCGTCAAGGCCGCACGGAATGAACTTGAGGATCCGCCAAGGAGCGGTCGATTAAAATGCGATGGCCCGCGTCCGGGGACGTAGGCAGTGCGTGACGTTGTTGCGGCATGGCAGGTCGTAGAACATGGTCTTGCCAGCGGGCCGCCTCACTCGCAGCCTTGGTCTCGACGTTCATGGCTGCTCCTTGCCGCTGAGCCACCCGTAAAGCTTAGCCCGGACGCGCAAAGTGTCGAGGTGCTCAGGCGGTTGCGACATCGCCGTCCCGTCGCGGATCGCAAGCCCCCGTCATTAGGCCGCTGGCGGGATCGATGGCAATGGCCTGCATGCCGCCAACGCGCATGGTCCAGGCGGCGCCCGGTTCGATCGGTGATGGCCACGCTGGCCAGGGCCGCAAGCACGGTCGCCTCGATGCGCGCCTCCGGCTCGACCAGGTGTCCGTCCCACAAGCGTGCGCGCGGCGCCTCGATGGCGTCCTGCAGAGCTCAAGCCGTAGTCGAGATACTGTACCATCGCCTGGGCCTGGGTCTGCAAGATGCCGTAACTGCCGGGCGTGCCGAGCGCCAGCACCGGTTTGCCGTTGCGCAGCGAAATCGGCGGCGCCATGCACACGGGCAGCGGATCGCTCCCGGGCGGGTCCGGTTGGGGCTCAGCGGATTGACGTCGCTCCAATACAGGAAGTTGTTGAGGCAGAGCCCGGTCCCCGGCACAACCACGCCGGAGCCGAACGGGCTTCCGAGGCTCTGGGTGATGCACACGAGGTTGCCTTCACGGTCGCCAATCGAGAACGAGGTGGTGTGGTGCTCGCCGCCGGCGGTCGCCGGCAGCCATTGCTCGGTCGGTCCAGCAATGGCTGTGCCATCTTGGAGGCGCAGCCGCAGCCGCGCGGCGTTTTGCTCCGACAAGATCTGGTCGAGCTGGTCGGGTGCAGGATTGATTGTTGGCAATGCGCTCGCGTGCCGCTAGCCGGATGGCCCGCCAGAGCAGTGTCCAAATGCTCGACGCCGTTGCGCTCGGAGCTGGAAAAGTCGAAGCCGTCGAGGATGCGCAGCGTGAGCAGGAATTGAAATGCCTCGCGACGAGGGCGGCAGCGTATTGATGCTGAGGCCGCGATAGCACGCCGGCCAGCGGTTGCTTCCAGACGGGCTTTACGGCCCTGATGTCGTCGAGCGTAAGGCAACCGTCGAGCCGCCGTAGGTGCGCGACAATGGTTTCACCCAAATCGCCGCCATAAAGGTGGTGGCAGCCCTGCGCCGCGATAGTCTCGAGCGTTGCCGCGAGCTCGGGTTGGCGCACGATGCGGCCCAGCGCCACAGCTTGCCGCGCCACCGGTGTAGGTGTGGGCCCAATCGTCATAGAAGGCGGTCCAGCGGCGCAGGAGCGGGATTTGTTCGTTGAATTCGGCCACGCCGAATTCGGCGAGCGCGAAACCGTCTCTGGCCAAAGCAATCGCCGGTGCCAGGGCGGCGCCAAGCGGCTTTTGCCATAGGCGCGCACGAGTTCCGCCCAATCCGGCCAGGTTGCCGGGTGTGCCAACCGACAGGGCGCCACGCTGCAGGTCCTCGCGCTTGCTGAAGCGCTCGACGGGCAGGCGCGGAGGGCACAGGGGCACGAAGTCGAGCACGCGGACCCGCTTCTCGGCGGCGATGTAGCAGGTGGCGTAGCCGAGGCCAGCGAGTCCGGACATGAAAGGCTCGACCACGTTGAGGGCGGGCCGCCGTTGCCGCCGCCGCGTCGAAGGCATTGCCGCCCGTGCTCAACAGCTTGGCACCGGCCTGGGCGGCCAGCGGGTGAGCGGCTGCGACCATGCCGTGGAGCGAGGTAATCGTCGGTCGTTTGCCGGTACATGGTGCTGCCGAGCCAATCTCAATGAGTGGAAAGGAGGGGTGGGTGGGTAACAATCGATTTCAGCGCCGGCGTGGTCCTGCCGCGCAGCTTTTGCAAGATCCGGTCGTGGTCGGCCCAGCTCGGCTGATGCGTGGCGAAGGCTGCTTCCATCGCCTCGGCCACGTTCAAAAGCTCGATGTCGCCGCGGAATCTGCCGATCACTTGCACGCCGAACGGCATGCCATGCTCGTCGCGGCCGCAAGGTAACGAGATCGCCGGATTGGTGACGAGGCTGATGTAGTAGGTGAGCGCCAGCCAGTGATAGTAGTTCCTGAGCGGTCGGCCTTCGAGCTCGGCGAGGTAAAGCGAACGCCAGGGAAAGGGTGACACGGGCGTCGTCGGGGACAACACCAGATCGTGGTCACGAAAGTGCGCCTGAAAGCGATGGAAGATGCGCGTCTGCTCGGCGTGTGCCCAGGCCGTATCGGACAGCGTCATGTTGGCGCCCAGCTCGTAGTTGGCGCGCACGTTGGCTCCAAGCGAGGTGGGGTCACTGTCGTAGGCGTCCTGATGCCGCGCGATGAAGCTCTGGGCACGCGCGATGTCGAAGCAGCGATCGGCGTCACCAAAATCGAACTGAACCCCGTCGCACGAGCGGAACAAATGTCGCATGGCTGCAACGCGTGCACGCATCACGCGCCGGATCTCCGCCGACACGGGGCATTGCGCGAAATCTTCTGTCCAGGCAACGCGCAGGCGACCAAGGTCGACGGGCCGCGCGCGGCCGACATCGCCGGGATCGAGGGCAAAAGCCAAGGGTTCGCGCTCGTCGAGGCCAATTTGCGCGGCAAAAGCAGGCGCAGATCCGCAACCGTTCGACCCATCGGGCCCAGCACAGCCAGCGGGGTCCAGCCGAGCGGGCGTGCTTCGTAGGGGACGAGGCCGGGAGAAGGCCGCATGCCGACGACACCGCATTTGGCGGCCGGAATGCGGAGCGAACCACCCATGTCCGAACCCGTACAAAGCGCAAGCATGTCGCAGGCCAGCGCCACCGCCGAGCCACCCGAGGAGCCGCCCGCATTAAGCTGGGGATTGAAGGGATTGCCGGTCGCACCCCAAACGGCATTGCGGGTGTTGGCGCCGGCGCCGAATTCCGGGTGTGTTGGTCTTGGCAACGACTATGGCACCGGCCTTACGCAGGAGGGAGACCATAGCGGCGTCGGCTTTCGGCACGTGATCCCGGTAGAGCGGCGAGCCGTGGCTGGTCAGCAGCCCCTCCGTATCGCTCAAATCCTTGACGCCGGTCGGCAGGCCGTGCAGTGCGCCGAGCTCCTCGCCGCGCAGGACCGCGCGCTCCGCTGCCTGCGCCTCGCTGGCGCGCCCGCGCGTAGTCGGTGGCGGCAAGGGCGTTCACGGCCGGATCGATGGCCCCGATGCGGTCGATCGATGCTTCCAGCAGCTCCACCGGAGAGATCTCCTTGCAGCCGATGCGTCGGCGCAACTCGACGGCGCTCAAGGTGGCAAGATCGCCTTGCCCATCCATGCTCTCGTCTCCTCGATCGGCCGCGCCCTGCACCCTGAGCCATGAGTGTCACCGCGCCGCCGCGAAAACGCAATCTTCCTCGCCTGGCGCGGCCGGCAACGCGGCCGGCCGCCGGATCCTGGCGCCTAAGTGGCGGTCGCAGCAAACGAAAAACAGGCAGAGTCCGGGTGCAACCGTATGCGGTCGGCGCCTGCCTCGGCCAGCACCCGGGCAAGCCCTTGGATTGACGCGACCCAGGGCGCAAGCGCAAGCTTGTCGCGAGCACCTCTAGTGCTCGAACGAAAGCCGCAGTTACGGCCCACCGCCCGGCGCGGAACAAGTTCGTTGCGGCACCGTTCATCTGCCACGCCCCGCCAGGCCACGGCAGGCCGAGGTTGCCATGACCAGCTCCCTTCGCATGCTTGCACTATCCTGCGGCGGACTCTGATTGCGACCGGTGTCGCGATCGCCCAACAGTTGAGCGTAGACATTAATCGAATCTCCGAGAGTGGGGTTGGCGAGAAGATCGGCACCGTTGTCGTCAAGGAAGGCAAGGGCGGGGTTTCCTTCAAGGTCTCGGCGCAGGGCGTGCCCAAAGGACCGCACGGCTTCCATGTGCACGACAAAGGTGATTGTGCCGCGGCCAGCAAGGATGGGAAAATGACGGCCGGCTTTGCCGCGGGGCCGCACTACGATCCGGCCGGCACAAAATCCCACAAGGGGCCCAAGGGCGGCGGACACAAGGGCGATCTGCCCGTGCTGAAGGCCGGCGAGAAGGGCATCAGCCAGACGGTAACGGCACCGCAACTGAAGCTTGCCGACGTGCGCGGCCGGGCCCTGATGATCCACGAAGGCGGTGACAACTACACCGACACGCCCGAGAACGGCGGCGGCGCCGGCCGCGTCGCCTGCGGTGTGGTCCCCAAGGGCTAAGCCGTTCTTGCAGGGCGAACTTTACAAGGACTGGCAGGCAACGCAGTGCATTTTGCCGGCGTTGCCCATCATCCCCCGCGATTTGCGGCAGGATATGCACATCGCTGTCAGGACCGATCTCCTGGAACAAGGCGTCCTGGTAGATTTGTCCATCGATGGCGACCGCTGAGCCCGTTTGCAAGTGCGCGGCAGCAGAGCGGGATATTTTTCACCCAGCCGCGCGAACAACTGATGCACGTTCTGGGCGGCAACCTCGATCTCCGTCACGCCGCCCGTGAATTGGCGCAGATTTCCAACCAGCGTGACGTGAGCCATTGGGTTTGAGATGTCCTAGCGAGGCGGGCTTGCCCAGCGGCAATCCGCCGATGTCGGAGCGGGGCATCCCGCGCCTGGCGCGCAAGATGTCCCGTCCAGGGTTCGATTAAAGCTTCGCTGTGCCCTTTGCCCGCGCCTCGTCCAGGGCCTTCAGCACCCTTGGCGGGGACATCGGCAGATCGGTGAAGCGCACGCCAGTGGCATCAGCAACCGCGTTGGCGATGGCCGCCATCGGCGGCACGATCGGCGTTTCGCCGACGCCACGCACGCCGTAGGGATGACGTGGGTTCGGCACCTCGACGATCACCGTGTCGATCATTGGCAGGTCGGAGGCCACTGGCACGCGATAGTCGAGGAAGCCCGGGTTCTGCAGCTTGCCGTCGTCACCGTAGATATACTCTTCGTTGAGCGCCCAGCCGATACCTTGCGCAACACCGCCCTGATATTGGCCCTCGACGTAGCTTGGATGGATCGCCCGACCGGCATCCTGAATTGCCGTATATCGGATCACCGATACCTTGCCGGTCTCCGGATCGACTTCGACATCGGCGATATGCGTGGCCAGGCTCGGTGCCGCGCCGGCGGCGTTGATGCGGGCATAGCCGACGATGGGACCGCCGGTCTTGCCGGCGATGCCGGCGATCTCCTTCAAGGACATCGGCGCATGCTTGCCGGCATTGGGACCGGCGGGACGCACGCCGCCGTTGCCGTATTCGACGGCATCCTCCGGCAATTCCCACAGCTTCGCCGCCCGTTTGCAGGCTTCCTTCATGACGTCACGCGCGGCCTCCACGGTGGCCATGCCGCTGGAGAAGGTCGAGCGGCTGCCGCCTGTCAGAAATTGTAGCCGAGCTGACCGGTGTCGCCGATCTGGACGCGGATCTTGTCCAACGGCACGCCCAGCTCTTCCGCCGCCATCATGCACAGGGACGCGCGCAGCCCGCCGATATCCGGGGTCCCGGCGGTGAGGGACAGGGTGCCATCCTCGTTGAGGGAGCAGCGAGACCGAGGTTTCGCCGCCGATATTGAACCAAAAGCCGCTGGCCACGCCGCGACCTTGGTGCTTGCCGAGCGGCGTGCGCCAATGGGCATGCGTCTTGGCGGCCTCCAGGGTTTCCACCATGCCGATCGGCCCAAATTTGGGGCCATAAGCCGCCTTGGTTCCCTGCTTGGCCGCATTCTTCAGCCGCAGCTCGATTGGATCCATGCCGATCTTGCCGGCGATTTCGTCGATCACGCTCTCGACGGCGAACTCGGAAATAGGTCCGCCGGGCGCGCGGTAGGCCGCCACTTTCGGGCGGTTGGTGACCACGTCGTAACCCACGACCTTCACGTTTTCGATGTCATAGGGTGCGTAGGCGCACATGGCGCCCGGTTGCACCGGCGACCCGGCGAAGGCGCCGGCCTGATATTTGAGCTCGGCCTCGGCGGCTACAATACGGCCGTCCTGCTTGGCGCCGATCTTGACGCGCACGTGCGCTCCCGAGGTCGGCCCGGAGGCTTTGAAAACCTCCTCCCGCGTCATCACCATCTTGACGGGGCGACGTGTCTTTTGGAGAGCGCTAGCGCGATCGGCTCCAGGTACACGACGGTTTTACCGCCGAACCCACCGCCGATTTCCGCCGCCGTCACGCGCACCTTGCCGATGTCCCAGCCGAGCAGCCGCGCGCAGTGGGCGCGCACGACCCAGTGGCCCTGGGTCGACACCCACACGTCGGCCTGGCCGTCCTCCGACACACTGGCGATACAGGCGTGCGGCTCAATGTACCCTGGTGTACGGGCTTGGTGGTAAACGTGCGCTCAACCACGAGGTCCGCTTGCCTGAAGCCCGCCGCTATGTCGCCGTGCCCGATTTCCAGGCGTTTGGCGACGTTGGAGGCGGTTTTCGGTGCAGGCTCGAGGCCCGCCGTGAACATGTCCTCGTGCAGCAAGGGCGCGCCGGGCAGCATCGCCTCGACGACGTCGATGACGTGCGGCAACACGTCGTAGTCCACCTTGATGAGGTTGAGCGCCTCTTTGGCGATGAGCGCGCTGGTGGCCGCCACTGCCGCGACCGCATGTCCTTCGTAAAGGGCCTTCTCCCGGGCCATGACGTTGCGCACGACATCGCGATAGTTGATCATCATCTCGCCGGCGGGGATGAATTCAGAGGACTGTTCGAGGAAATCATCGCGGCAGACTACGGCCTTTACCCCCGGCAGCCTGAGCGCGGCGGAGGCGTCGATCCGACTTGATGCGCGCGTGCGGATGTGGACTTCGCAGCACCTTGCCGACCAGCTGTCCCGGCAGGCTGAAATCCGCTCCGAACTTGGCGCGGCCCGTCACCTTATCGGCGCCGTCCGGCCGCACCGGCCGCGTACCAATCACTTGAAACTCAGAACTGTGGCTGTCCTTGACCTTCTCTTGCATGGCTCAGGCTCCTCTCAGCTCCGCGGCGGCGTCGAGTACGGCGCGCACGATCTTGTCGTAGCCCGTGCAGCGACATAGATTGCCAGCCAGCCAGTAGCGCACTTCTGTCTCCGACGGATCGGGCTCTTTGTCGAGCAGGGCTTTGGCCGCCACCAGGAAGCCCGGTGTGCAAATGCCGCACTGCAAGGCAGCATGCTCCAAGAATTTTTGCTGCAGCGGGTGCAGCTCATCACCCTGAGCCATACCTTCGATGGTGCGAATCGACTTACCGTCGGCCTCCACGCCAAGCATTAGACATGAGCAGACCAGCCGATCATCGACCGTGACGCTGCAAGCCCCGCAATCGCCCGTCGAGCAACCTTCCTTGGTTCCGGTGAGATGCAGCTGATCGCGCAGGGCGTCGAGCAAAGTTTCCTGTGGCTCGCACAGGAATTCGACGGGGTCCCCGTTGACGGTTGCGGTGATATGGTGCTTCGCCATCAGCCCTTCCTCGCGCGTTCATAGGCAATTGCTGCGGTTCGGCGGGCGAGCACGCCCGCGACTTTGATGCGGTACTCCTTGGTGCCGCGCTTATCGTCGATCGGCTTGCATGCCGCCCCGGCTGCCGCGTCGAGCTTGCGCAGCGCGGCATCCTCGAGCTTGCTGCCGATCAGGGCGCTGGCCGCCTCCTCGACAAGGAGCGGACGGGCCGCCACCGCCCCGAGCGCGACCCGGGCGCGGGACACGGCACCATCGGCATCGACGGTCAATGCGATGCCGCAACCCACCACGGCGATATCCATCTCGGTGCGTGGGATAAAGCGCAAATAGGCGTCCGCGCTGCCCTTGGCCTGCGCGGGCAGGAAAAAAGGAAGCGATGACCTCACCCTTGGTCAGGGACAGCTTGCGCGGAGCCAGCATCACGTCTTCGACGGCAATCTCGCGCCGTCCATTGGGGCCCACCACCGAGGCCTTGGCGCCCGCGACGATCAGGGCCGGTACGCTGTCGGCCGCCGGCGAGCCGTTGCACAGATTGCCTCCATGGTGGCCCGCCCCTGGATCTGGGTTGATCCGATCAGATTGGCTGCCTCGACGACGCCGGGCCAAACCGACTTCAGGCGCGGGTGCTCCTTCAGCTCGGCACCCGTCACGGCCGCGCCGATGCGAAAGCCGCCTCCTTCCTCCTTGACCTCGCGCAACTCGGGAATGTGCTTGATGTCGACCACCAGCTCAGGGTTCAGAATATCGGTTCGCATCTGGACCAGCAGATCGGTACCACCAGCCAGAACTCGTGCATCGCCCGTTGCCGCCGCCAACAGGCCGACGGCCTGCTCCAGCGATGAGGGCGCCTCGTATCGCATCGCATTCCTCTCGGTTCGATTATCGCCCGCTAAGCATGGCATACTGCATTGCCTCCCGCCAACCTATTCAACGGGCGGCAGGGGCCAAGATTGCTGCAATGCTGCCCCAACGCGACCGAATATTGGCGCCCGCTTCGGGCGTCAAAGCGGGAGTGCGCGCTCGGCGATCTTGCGCTGAAACGGCTTGGTTGCTGAACTGCAGATCCGGCCAATCGTCGCCATGGAGGAGAAAAATGCTCAAGAAGGGCTATTGGATTGCGCACGTCAACATTACCAATCCCGAGCGCTACCAAGACTATATTGCGGCCAATGCCATTGCTTTTGGCAAATACAACGCCCGCTTCCTCGTGCGCGCCGGCCAGTGCGTTGTCGCAAAGGGCGACCTCGAGGGCCGCAGGCACGTCGTGATCGAATTCGAAAGCTATGCCGTTGCCAAGGCCTGTTATGAGTCGCCGGAATATCAGGCCGCCGCCAAGATCCGCGACGAGGCGAGCGAGGCGCAGCTCGTCATCATTGAGGGTTCTGCGCCATGAAAAGTGAGGCGCCCAGGGATGGCCAAGTGGGGACGACAGGTGCGACCAAATTGATCGCCTGAAGCGTTGGGGACACCTCGGGGGCGCCAACCTTTTGCGGCCGAGGGGTGGGTGCCGTAGGCTCGGATGGCGCCCCGCCCGTGCGCTAGACCGCTCTTGGGCTGCGCTGCTACCCGCCGCAGCGTCGCCGTCTCACCGTTAGGATCCGGCGCCTTGCGCCGCCTGCAAGAGTGTTTTGCAGCAGACAGGCGACGGTCATCGGGCCGACGCCACCGGAACCGGCGTAAGTGCGCTCGCCACCGCGGCCACTTCCTGGAAAGCCACGTCGCCGACGAGCCGCGTCTTGTTGCCGTCCGCCACCCGCTGGATGCCGACGTCGATGACGATGGCGCCGGGTTTGACCCAGCTGGCCTTGATGAGTTCGGCCCGGCCCACGGCCGCCACGACCAGGTCGGCGCGGCGGACGACGGCAGGCAAGTCGCGGGTGTGCGAGTGCGCCAGTGTGGGGGTACAGTTCTCGGCAAGAAGCAGCTGCATCATTGGCTTGCCGACGATGTTGGAACGCCCAACCACTACCGCCTCCAACCCGGCGAGGCTAGAGCGCACGGACTTTGCCAGGATCAAACACCCCGTCGGCGTACAGGGCGCAAACGCCTTGGCGCCCGTGGCGAGGCGCCCCACATTGATCGGGTGGAAGCCGTCGACGTCCTTGGCCGGGTCGATCGCCTCGATCACGCGTGTCGGCACGATGTGCTTGGGCAGCGGGAGCTGCACAAGAATGCCGTGCACGTCCTGGCGCTGGTTGAGCTCGGCGATCAGGCCCAACAGCTTGTCCTGAGGCGTGTCCGCGGGCAGCTGATGCTCGATCGATAGCATCCCCGCCTCGCGGGTCCGCTTGGCCTTGGTTGCGACGTATACCTGGCTCGCAGGGTCTTCGCCCACCACAATGACGGCAAGCCCCGGCGTCACCGCGCGCATCTGGCGCAACCGTTGCACCTCGAGGGCGACCTGGCGGCGCAGCTGGTGGGCGATCGCCCGGCCGTCGATGATGTGTGCTGCCATCTCACCTAGCGTCTTGTTGCGCGCCGTCCGCCAGCCGAGCCGATGCGCGCTCGGCAAGCTCAGGCCCATCGCCTGTAACCATCAGCGTTTTTGCTCGCGCTTTCGCCCCCGATCACGGCGACCGAGCGGTGCGGTACGCCCAGCCAGCCCGCCAGCACCTTGGTCAGCGCTGCGTTGGCCGCACCGTTCTCCGGCAGCGCCCGCACGCGCACTTTCAAGACGGCGCCCTCGGCGGCCGTCGTCACCCCCTCCACCCGGTTCTGCCCGGATTTTGGCGTCAATCGCACCTTGATCCTAAGCCCACCGGGAACCGCAGCCCAGGGCCAGGACGGATGCCGTCCCGACAAGATCAACTGAACAGCGGCATCAGCCAGCCGCGAATAACGACGACGCGAATGAATACCAAGATGAGAATGAGCACCACGGGGAGACGTCGATGCCGCCCATGTCCGGAAGCATGCGGCGGATCGGACGCAGGAACGGTTCGGTGATGCGATTGAAGAGATCCCAGAGGGAACGCACAAATTGATTGTAGGGATTGACGACATTGAAGGCGATGAGCCAGCTCAGAATGGCGCTGCCGATAATGACCCAGATGAAGAGATCGATCAGATACTGGTCGATGAAATATAGGATGGGCAGCATCCCGGGGCCTCTTTTTCTGCGATTCGTCTTGAGATGTAGACGAGAGCCCCGTAGGGCGGCAAAGGGAGCGGTGGCCCCCGGTGCCCGGCTGTCCGAGGGCTATGCTTGACTTGGCCTGCATGGCATTGCCCCTTGGCATTGGCCGTCCTTGACATCGGCAACGCCCGCCACGTAAATGGCCCCGCCTTGCGGGGCCGTAGCTCAGATGGGAGAGCGCTGCAATCGCACTGCAGAGGTCAGGGGTTCGATTCCCCTCGGCTCCACCAATCGTCACGCTCGCCGAATAGCACTTGTCTAATCAATGGCTTAGCTCTCGGTCGGGGGTGATGAGCGTCATCCCCGCCCCAGGTTTGACGGGCATTGGTTCCAGCCGGCAAGCCGCCGGGCAAACGAACGGGGAAGGAGGCTAGGCCTGCGCCCGCGCCGTGACCCAGCCTGCCCGCCAGCGCGCTCCTGCCCGCCAGCGCGTCCGGGGGCCGACGGACAGCCCTGCCTCGCCGCTCGGGCCGCGTGCGAGGCCTTAAGAGCCCGACGCACGCAGGGCTTGGGATTGGTCCGATCTCCTAACCGGCGACGAGCTCGTGAACGCTGAACAAGCTGTCCTCGTCGGTCCACACGCGTTGCGGCAGCCAGTCGGCCGCACGCGCCAGCTCCCCGGAACTGATCGATCGAGTACTTGTAGGAGTTTTCCGTGTGGATGGTCTCGCCCGGCTCGGAACGAAAACGCTGCCCTCCGATCGTTACGTTCTGCTGGGTCCGACTGACCAAGTGCATTTCGATGCGCCCATGCCGGGGATTGTAAATGGCCTCGTGTCGGAAGCCGGCAAGATCAAAATCGCCGCCCAGTTCGCGATTGATCCGCGCCAGGAGGTTGAGGTTGAAGGCCGCCGTGACCCCGGCGGCATCGTTGTAGGCGAGCACCAGTCGGCGAGCGTCCTTTTCAGGTCGGCTCCAATGAGGAGGGACCCCCGGGGACAGGGCAGCGCGGAAGACGCGCAACAGACGCACGGCCTCGCTGGGTGTCAGGTTGCCGATGGTTGAGCCGGGAAGAAGCCTATTTTGGCGCGTGCCCGCAGGTCCTCCGGGAGCGCCACGGGAAGGAGAAGTCAGCGACGATCGGGCGCACGTCCAGTGCCGGAAAATGTCGAGCCAGCCGCTCCTTTGCACCCAACAGGGCCGTCTGCGACACGTCGATCATCACATAGGCGGAAAGCCGGTGGAGCCGGCGCAGCAGGATTTCGGTCTTGAGGCTCGAGCCCGAGCCGAATTCGATCATCGCGCCGCCGCCCGGCAGGCCTTCGATCATTTGCTCGGCACTTGCCTGCAGGATCGCCGTCTCGGTGCGCGTTGGATAGTACTCCGGCAAACGCGTGATCTCCTCGAATAGCTCGCTGCCGCGCGCATCATAAAAAAGCGGCACGGCAGGGTCTTCTGCGGCCGCGACAATCCGTCGATGACGACGTTGGCGAATTCATCGTCGAGCGCAAAGCGCTCCGACAGCAGCTCACGCATATTGGGATGCAGCATTAGACGATCTCCGAAGCAAGACGCAGGCCCATGAATTGCCAACGCTGGTGGGGGTAGAAGAAGTTGCGGTAGGTGGCACGAGTGTGGCCGTCGGGCGTCGCGCATGAGCCGCCGCGCAGCACCTGTTGGCTCACCATGAATTTGCCGTTGTACTCGCCAAGCGCTCCGGCGAGCGGGCGGTAGCCGGGGTAGGGCAAATAGGCGCTCTGCGTCCATTCCCAAACGTCACCGAACATCTGGCACGGCTTGCCATCCCGTGCCGAGCCGTCGGCAGGCAGCGGCCGCAACGCTTTCGTTGCCAGCGTGTTGCCGGCGACGGCTGAGTCCCTGCGCCGCCAACTCCCACTCGAATTCGGTGGGGAGGCGCTTGCCGGCCCAGCGGGCGAAGGCATCGGCCTCATAGTAGCTGACATGAGCGACAGGGGCGGCGGGCTCGATGGCATTGAGGCCATGCAGCGACATGGCGAACCATGCGCCATCCTGCTGCTGCCAGTAGAGCGGGGCTTGCCATCCTTCGCGGTTGCACAGCCCCATCCGTCCGCCAGCCACAGCGAGGCCGTGCGATAGCCGCCATCGGTCATGAATTGCAGCCATTCGGCGTTTGTGACGAGCCGGTGTGCCAATTGGAAGGGTGGATGAGGGCGTCGTGTCGCGGCATCTCGTTGTCCCAGGCATAACCCTTGCCGTCGTGGCCGATCCTGGCGACGCCACCGGCAAACTCGAGCCAGCGTATCGGCTCTGGCGCCGCCGAGCTGGCTAGCGCTTGCCCTGTTGGTAGGCGGGACGCAACGGGTTGGCCGCGAACAGCGCCAAGATATCGGTTAGCAGGAGTTCCTGATGCTGCTGCTCGTGGTTGATGCCCACCTCCACCAGGCGGGCGATTTGCGAGGTTGCCGAAATGCCCGTTGGCGAACAGCTTCGCCAAGGCCTCATCGACATGCGCGCGGTAGGCGCGCACGCGCTCGCTCGATGGTCGCGTCAGCACCCCTCGTCTGGGGCGCGGCTGCCGTGGTCCTTGGCTCTCGTAATAGGAGTTGAAGCAGTAGTTGAAAGCTGTCGTCGAACGTCTGATATCCGGGTAGGTGTTTGCTGAGGATGAAGGTCTCGAAGAACCAGGTAACGTGTGCCAAATGCCACTTGGTCGGGCTGGCATCGTCCATCGCCTGGACGGTCATGTCCTCCGCACTCAGAGGTTCAGCGAGTTCGAGGGAGAGCTGCCGCGTCTTAAATAAGCGGCTCTCAATCGAACCGGCGACCTGGATGTCGCCTGATGATACTTTGAGGTGTCATTTCCACCTCTTTCCTATCTTCCGGAGCTTGGCACTATCCACGCTTTACACGTCTTGGCTTGATCCGCAGAGACGGGTGCAGGGATAGGCGCAGGAACAAGACCAGCGGACGGGCCCAAGGCATCGGCGCTGGGAACGAGCCCAGGGAACGAGCCCACAGGCCCACGGGACGGGCCCACGGGACAGGGCCCCAGGGCACGCAGCGACCGGGCGGCGGCCGGGCGTAGGCGAAATTCAGGAATATCAAGCCCTGCGTCCGGTTCTCGGCTCTGCTGCCCCGCCATGCATGCACTGCCCCAACACAACCGAGCGTGAAGTCGCGGGCCTCGGTCTTTGTTCCGGCGCTCGCCACACTTTGTCCGGGGTCCCGTGTCTCCGACCATGGTCTTCAACCTTGCCGTCTTTGCGCCCAGTCCTCTGGGCCCGGTCGCCTTGTCCCTGTCATCTCCCGGCTCCTTCCGTTCGACCCAGGCGCGGATGATGGCGTGACAGGCAGGCATCACGACGGCCGCCTCGCGAAGCACGCGGGGCGGCCGGCCATATCCAAGTCTAGCTGCAGTCTGGGTAACGCTTGCTCACAAGCCAGGGAGCAGAGCCACAATGCTGACGACTGCTGACGCGTTAGCCTCGTCCGGCAACGTGACCCGTTTCCCAGCCGATCAGGGCCCGCTTGCGGGTGAGGCCTCAATGATAGCCGCCGAGGCTACCATCCCCGCGCAGCACGCGATGGCAGGGCACCACGAACGAGATTGGGTTGCGTCCGACCGCCGAGCCGACGGCGCGGGAAGCCGTGGGCTGACCGAGGTGCCGGGCGATGTCGGCATAGGTAACCGCCCGACCCATCGGGATCTTCAGAAGGGTCTGCCAGACCCTGACCTCGAAATCCGTTCCAATCATGACCAACCGGACGGGCCGCTCGGCGGACCATCGCGAGGTCTGGAAGATCTGTTCGGCGTGCGGCGTCGTGCGTTCCGGGGCGGCGATGAACTTTGCCTTTGGCCAACGCTGCATCATGTCAACCAGCGCATCGGTCTGCGATCTGCCCCTTATCCTCATTGACGAAGGCGAGGCCTGCAACGCCACGCTCGGTGGCGAGCAAGAGGGCTTCGCCAAACGGCGATGGGTGGAAGCCATAGGCCATCTCGACGCCATCGCCGCGGCGCTTGTAGTCGCCGGGGGTCATGGCTTCGTGCGACACGAACAGATCGTGCAGACGTCCCGCGCCCGAAAGGCCGACCTCGTAGGCCGTCTCCAACAGGCTCGCGGATCCCTGCAAAGATTGCGGGCGCGATCGATGGTTATGGCCTGCACGAACTCTTTCGGGCTGAGGCCGCACCAACGTTTGAACAGCTTCTGGCAGTGCGCGGGGCTGAGGCCGAGGTGCTGTGCCAAACGCTCCAATGAGGGCTGTTCGGTCCAGGTCTCGGACAGAAAGGCTATGGCACGACGGATCAGTTGGTAGTCGGGCGCCTGGCTGGTCTTCGTCAAGCCCTTGGCGTCGCTTACGACGGGTGCGTGCAGCATGGTCAATCTCGCGGTTACGAGCGGCGATGCATGGCAATTTAGGTGCTAGAACCGCGGCAATCGACTCCGTTTCTTGTCACCGCCTCAAATTCGCACGCCGCCGCGCGCCTCCAGCAGTACATCCTTCAGTACTCTGGCGAAGTCGCGTCGCTCTGCCTCGCTCAGAAAACGGCCCAAGGTTTCCTCCTTGCCCTGGGATATGACGCGCAGGTCGGTGCGACCATTGGCAGCTTCATGCAAATTCACCCGCGCCCAATAGGGGTTGCAATAGAATTGCTCGCGCCGACCCGACGGGTGCACGCGCGTCAGGCTGAATTTTGCCGGCGTCAGCTCGACGATCTCGCACGGGCGGCCCGCGCGATAGCTCAGCTTGAAAGCCGCATACACGAGCAATACGTCGAGACCGAAAAACCCCGTGACCGGCCACGCCCCCATGGTCAAAAATACTATTCCCGACACGAAGCTGATGCCGCTCAGCACCGACATCAAAATAGAGAAACCCGGTCGGTGAAAGCGAGCGGTGCGGAAGTCAGAACCGCACGGAATTGCGGCTCCGGTGTCGCTTGATTGCCCACTTTTCGTCCATGCCTGCGATCCTAGCAGCTCCATAGATACCCGCGAAATGCCATGTCGCCCAAGTCCGCAGCATTGCCAAAAAAACGCGCACGCGGCCGCCGAGCGGCCTAACCGAGGTTCGGACACGGCGCGCATCAACGAGATCTTCCGGCGATTTTCGCATGCCAACCCTGAGCCCAAGGGGGAGCTCGAGCATGTAAATCCCTATACCCTGTTGGTGGCGGTGGTGCTTTCGGCACAGGCAACCGACGCTGGGGTCAACAAGGCGACACGCGATTTGTTCAAGGTGGTCGCTACACCACAGGACATGCTGGCGCTCGGCCTCGCTCAACTCGGGGAGCGGATCAAGACGATCGGCCTTTACCGCAACAAGGCCAAAAACGTCATGGCGCTGTCACGCCAGCTCATTGGCGAGCACGGCGGCGCCGTGCCGCACCGAGCGTGTGGCGCTCGAGGCCCTGCCCGGTGTCGGCCGCAAGACAGCCAACGTTGTGCTCAACATCGCCTTCGGCGAGACACGCTGGCCGTGGATACACACGTCTTCCGGGTGGCGCATCGGCTCAAGCTGGCGAAGGGCAAGACGCCGCTCGAGGTTGGAGCTCGGCCTCTTGCGCGTCATCCCTGATGCGTACCTGCGGCATGCGCATCACTGGCTCATTTGCACGGCCGCTATATTTGTCAGGCGCGCAAACCCGGAGTGCGATGCCTGCATCGTTTGTGACCTGTGCTCTTCGCCAAGATAAGTGGTTCGACTGCGGCCAGGCCCGGCAAAACAGCCAAAGGGAAAACTCAGACATGAGCGTCAGTCAAGGCCGAGAGTTCCTGAGCATCCCCGGGCCCACCAACGTCCCCGACGAGGTGCTGGCTGCCATGCACCGCCCGGCCATCGACATCTATTCCGGCGAGATGATCGGTATCACCGACAGCTGTCTTGCCGATCTCGCCGGCATCTTCCGCACCGAGGGCGGCGCCTACATCTACGCCGCCAACGGCCACGGTGGCTGGGAGGCAGCGCTCACCAACGTGCTGTAGCCGCGGGCGATTCGGTGCTGGCGCTGGAGAGCGGGCGTTTCGCCGTGGGCTGGGGCGAGATGGCGCCGATGCTCGGCGTCGAAGTGGAGGTGCTGCAAGGGCGACTGGCGCCGTGCGGTCGATCCTGCAGCCCTCGAGGAGCGGCTGCAGCGCGGACAAGGCGCATCGCATCAAGGCTATCCTGGTCGTGCAGATCGACACGGCCTCGGGCGTGGTCAACGACATCCCGGCCATGCGCAAGGCCATGGACGCCGCCAAGCACCCGGCGCTTGCTCATGGTAGACTGCCGTCGCTTCGCTCGGCTGCATGCCCTTCGACATGGACGGCTGGGGCGTCGGACGTGACCATGGCCGGGCTCGCAGAAGGGCTCATGACGCCGCCGGGCCTCGCCTTCGTGGCCGCCAACGACCGGGCGCGCGCGGCGCACCAGACGGCCGGCCTGCGCACCCTCTACTGGGATTGGACCTTCCGCGAAGGACGAATCCACTACCAGAAGTACTGCGGCACGCCGCCGGAGCATCTGCTGTTCGCGCTGCGCAAGGCGCTCGACATGCTGCTGGCCGAGGGGCTGGAAGCCGCCTTCCGACGGCATGCGTTGCTGGCGCGAGGCGACGCGCGTGGCGGTCGAGCGCTGGGCCGAGGGCCAGGTGCTGGCCTTCAACATCATCAATCCGGCCGAGCGCTCGAATTCGATCACCAACGTCCTGATGCAGGGCCGTGATCCTCGGCCGCTGCTTGCCTATTGCCGCGACAAATGCGGTGTCATTCTCGGCGTCGGACTCGGCGACCTTGGAAGGCAAGGCGTTTCGCATCGCCCATATGGGCTACAGCAACGCGCCGATGCTGTTGGGCACGCTGGGAGCCGTCGAAATGGGCCTCAAAGCGCTGGGCATCCCGCACGGGGCTGGCGGCGTCGGCGGGGCCATCGCATACCTAGGCGATGCCGTCCCCGCCTGAAGAGGTTAGTTACGCGCCCGCCGCCGCCCCCGCCGGGGCAACAGCGTCCTTGCCGGGTCTGAGCGGTCAGTCCCAGGTGACTTACGAACTTGGACTGCAGGTAGACCTGCAGGCCTTCGCTACCCCCTCGTGGCCGAAGCCGGGATCCTTGACGCCGCCAAACGGCGTCTCAGGAAGCGCGATGCCGAAATGGTTAATCGTAACCATGCCGCTCTCGAGCGCATCGGCGACCTTGGTTGCCACCTTGGCGTCCTTGGTGAAGGCGTAGCTGGCGAGCCCAAACGGGAGCTTGTTGGCCCGGTCCAGAACGTCGTCCGTCTCCTTGAACCGCAGCATGACCGCAACCGGCCCGAACGGCTCCTCGGTCATGATGCGGGCGTTCTCCGGCACGTCGGTGAGCACCGTTGGCTCGAAGAAATTGCCCTGGTTGCCGATGCGATTGCCCCCAGCCTCAACCTTGGCGCCCTTATCCTGCGCGTCGGCCACGAACGCCTCGATGGCGTTGACCCGACGGGGGTTGGCGAGCGGACCCATGCGGGTATCGGCAGCCAAACCATCACCGACCTTCGTGTTCTTGGCGATGTCGATGAACTTGCCGACGAAATTGTCATAGACTTTGTCGTGCACGAAGAAGCGGGTCGGAGACACGCAGACCTGCCCGGCATTGCGGTGATACTTGAAGGCACCCATCAGCTTGGCCGCGCCGTCGACATCGGCGTCGTCGAACACGAGCACGGGGGCGTGGCCGCCGAGCTCCATGGTCGCGCGCTTTCATGTGGGATGCGGCGAGCGCATTGAGGTGCTTGCCGACCGGCACCGAGCCCGTGAACGATATTTTGCGGATGATCGGGTGCGGGATCAGGTATTCGGAAATCTCTGCGGGTACGCCGTAGACAAGGTTCAGCACGCCCGGAGGCACGCCCGCGTCATGCAAGGCCTTGACGAGCCCGATCGGCGAACCCGGCGTCTCTTCCGGACACTTGATGATGATCGAGCAACCGGCGGCCAGCGCGGCGGCTATTTTGCGGACCGCCTGCGTGACCGGAAAATTCCACGGTGTGAAGGCCGCGACCGGTCCGATCGGCTCCATGATGAGCCATGTTGCGCACGCCATCGGCGCGCGCGGGAATGATGCGACCGTAGGCGCGCTGCGCTTCGCCAGCATACCAGTCGAGGATATCGCCGGCGCTCTGCACCTCGAGCTTGGCCTCCATAAAGACTTTACCCTGCTCTTGGGTCAGCACCTTGGCGATCTCATCGGCGCGGGTGCGCACCAGATCTGCGGCCTTGCGCAGAACCTTGCCACGCTCATAGGCGGACACTTTGCGCCAGGTCTTGAAGCCCGTTGTCGGCGGCGGCCAATGCCTTGTCGAGGTCACCCTTCGAGGCGTGCGCCAGCTCACCAATCGGCTTGCTGGTCGCAGGATTCATGACCTCCTGGGTCTTGGCACGCGCCGGAGGCCTTGACCCAGTGGCCGTCGATGTAGTGTTCAAGGGATGTGTACATGTGCGTCACCTCTACGCTTCAGGATTGGAGGAGTTGGCGGAATAACGACAGATGGGCGCGTTTGCGCAAGCGGGATCGCCCGCCAATGCCATCGCTCGCGGCCATGGATGAAGCCTCATCGGGGACCCGTGTTCGCGCCTCGCAATATCAGTGCGGATATAGCGGATCCCCACCCCCGGCGGCAATTGCGGCATCCTGCACGCACAGGGCTGCGCCACCGCACTTGCCCCCGCCCGCTCTCGGATCGTGGGCAGGGATCGGGTTCCGGCGCGGAGCCTCAATTTGCTCAAATCCGAGTTTGCGCCTGAACGGGTTGGCCATGACAGGGCCGCCGCGGACAGGCCATCACCACCGGCGTCGGGACGCGCCAGCTCGCGAACCGTGCCGTCCGTTTGCGCGTGAATTTGCCTCCGTTCTGGACAGAGCGCGCGGTCGCGGCTAAAAGCACGCGCCAATCAACAGATCTTCGCGTTCACATAAACAGGCAAGCCATGGGCTACAACGTCGCCGTCGTCGGTGCCACAGGCAATGTGGGCCGTGAAATGCTCCGATCCTGAGCGAGCGCCAGTTCCCGGTGAACGAGCTGCACGCCTTGGCCTCGCGCCGCTCGCTCGGCGTGGAGGTCTCCTTCGGCGAGACGACGCTCAAATGCAAAGACCTCTGCGACCTTTGACTTCTCCGGCATCGATTTTTGCCTGATGTCGGCGGGTGGCACCGTTTCCAAGGAATGGTCGCCGAAGATCGCCGCCAAGGGTTCGATCGTCATCGATAATTCGTCAGCCTGGCGCTATGACCAGGACGTGCCGCTGATCGTGCCGGAGGTCAATGCCGATGCGGTGGTGGGCTATCGTGAAAAGAACATCATTGCCAATCCCAACTGCTCCACCGCGCAGCTGGTGGTGGCGTTGCAAGCCGCTGCATGACGCACGCAACGATCAAGCGCGTGGTGGTCGCGACCTATCAATCCGTCTCCGGCGCCGGCAAGGACGCCATGGACGAACTCTGGAGCCAGACCAAGGGCAAATACGTCCCCGGTCGGGAATATGAACCCAAGAAGTTCCCTAAGCGAGATTGCCTTCAACGTGCATCCCGCAGGTTGATGTCTTCATGGAAGACGGCTACACGCGGGAAGAATGGAAGATGGTGGCGGAGACCAAAAAGATCCTCGACCCGAAGATCAAGGTGACGGCCACCTGCGTGCGTGTGCCGGTGTTCGTCAGCCACAGCGGAGGTCGTCAATATCGAGTTCGAAAGACCGATCACGCCGGAGGAGGCCCGTGAGATCCCTGCGCGAGGCGCCCGGCTGTCTCGTCGTCGATAAGCACGAGCCCGGCGGCTACATTACGCCGATGGAGGCGGCCGGCGAGGACGCCACCTATATCAGTCGTATTCGCGAAGATGCAGACCGTGGAGAACGGGCTGGTCGCTCTGGGTCGTCTCCGACAATCTCCGCAAGGGCGCCGCCGCTCAACGCCGTGCAAATCGCCGAGCTGATCATCAACCGGAAGCTACTGAAAAAAGCGGCATAGCGGCCGGTGACGGCGTCGATGTTGCCCCGACGCCGTCAAGGCTCGCGCGCTCGGCGCAAGCCGAACCCCCTTCAGATCAGCGCGCGGGTGAAAGTCGCTGCAGCGTGTCGACGATCGACTGCAACTCATTCATGAACTGTTCTCGTTGCTTGCCGCTGAGCGCCTCCAGAATCACGCTGGTCGACGCGCTTGGCGCGGCCGGATCGGCCGCGCGCAGGACCGCCGACCTTCCTCGGTCAGCTTCACCGCATAGGCGCGCGCATCCTCCTTTGGTGCGGCGGCGCTGCAGCAGCCCTTCCTTTGCATCCGCCGCACGATATCGGCCAGCGTCGAGCGGTCGATTCCCGTACGCTCGACGAGGCCGGTCTGGCTCAACCCCTCGTTGTTTTGCCACCGTGTAGAGGACGGCGAACTGGCGCGGGGATAAGCTCGCCGTGCATCATCTCGGCGTGAAAGATGTCTCCTGCACATTGACCGGCGCGGTGCAGAAGATGAATGGGTGACCGTTGCAGTCGGTCGGACGTGGAGTCTCGTTTCATCGTACCTTCTGATGGCTGTGCTCACGCGCCAGACGCGGTTCACTGCGCGCCCGCACCCTGGCGCCCCGCAGTGCCTCCCTGACGCCAAGCGATTGGTGTAAAGGAACGGCTAGGCGCGCACCGTAACCTCAGCCTGCGCCCGCTTCTTCGGGCAAATTGTCGCGTTTTCCTCGCCGACGAGCGGGGCCTTTACGATCTCGGCTCGTAACGTTTGATGAGGGGATCTGCGCCATCGCGAAGAGGATCGTGAGCGGCACAATGCCGAACACTTTGAAATTGACCCAGGCGCTCTCAGAGAAATTGCGCCAGACGATCTCGTTGAGAATTGCCAGCGCGAAAAAGAACAAAGCCCAGCGCACCGTGAGCTTGCGCCAGCCCTCTTCGTTGAGCTGGAAAGCTTCCCCGAGCAAGAGTTTGAGCAAGGGCCGGCCCGTCGCGAGGCCGACCACCAGGGCGCCGGAAAAAAGCAGGTTGATGATGGTGGGTTTCAGTTTGATGAAGCTCCGGGTCGTCCAAATAGAAGGTGAGCCCGCCGAACACCACCACCAGCACCGCCGTCACCATTGGCACCGCCGTGACGTCGGCCGAGCAACCTCCAGGACGCGATCAGGGCTGCGACGGTGGCCAGCACTGAGCACCCCCGTTGCCCAGTAGATGCCGGCGCGGCCATAGGCGATGAAAAAAGCGATCAGCGGCCCCAGATCGATCAACAGTTTGACGATGGGGGAGAGTGCCTTCGCGCTGCGCTCTGGGATCGCTGGTTCTTCCCATGATCGTTTCAGGTGCTTGGACCAAACATTGGGGTCAGATACTTAGGCCAGATATCTAGAACACTTGGGGCCGCATTCTTAGGCCAGATACTTGGACCAGATTCCGTTGGGCCAGATACCGCGGTCCAGAAATCCGGCAAGAAACCCTGGCAAGACCGCAGCGTCAGGCCAAGTGATCGCTTCGGACTGCCAGGCTCGCCACCGGCGCAGGCAGGCGATAGCGCTGCAGCACCCGCACCTGCCACCAGAAGAAAACGGCCGTGAGCGGCATCACCACGAAGATCTTGAACAGGGATCCAGATGTCCACACCCGTAAAAACATGGTTGAGCGCGGTGATGTCGCGCATCGGCAAAGCCCAGTCGCACGGCCTCATTGATGACGGCGGTTAACAGGAAAAACAGCGCCACGTTGCGCGTGAGCTTATACCAACCCTCTTCGGTGTAGTGGAAGGTGTTGCCAAAGACAAAGCGAAAGAAGCTCTTGCCCGTGCGCAGCCCCCACCACAGCAAAATGGCCACCAGCGCATTGAACAGGGTGACCTTGATCTGCACCCATACGGCATCGCCGGTCACGAACGTCAGCGTTGCGAACACGATGCTGACCGTGCCGGCGATGAAGAGGCATAATCGGTGGCCGCCCAAGTACGGCTAGGCAGGCAATGAGGCGCGGCGATCGTGCAAACGATCAAGGCGCCGGCGCCGGCGGTAATGCCATAAAGACCGTTCACGACGAACATCGCGAACAGCGGTCCAACCTCGCCTAGGATGTTGACGGTTTGCGCCGCATTGAACGGAAAATGCCGCCCCCGCCAGTTCACTGTCTCCACTGCCACTGTCTAGTTCTCAGGCGGCTCTCTCCGAGATCCAGCCCCTCCCTGGTGTTTTTCTTAGCTCAGAGCGATTGCCCGCGCAAATTCTGCGGCGTCAAAGGGAGCAAAGGTCATCAACGGCCTCCCCTACGCCGATGGCGTGCACCGGAAGCGCGAACTTGGCCCGAAATTGCGACCAAAATGCCCCCGTGCCGTGCCGTCGAGTTTGGTCATGACGAGGCCCGTAACCCCGCTTTATCCTTGAAAACTTCCACTTGGTTAAGCGCATTTTGCCCCGTAGTTGCATCGAGCACCAGCAGGACTTGATGCGGCGCCGTCGGATCAATCTTGCGCAGTGCGCGTATCATTTTTCCAGCTCGTCCATCAGCGCCCGCTTGTTTTGCAGGCGCCCGGCGGTATCGATCAGCAGCGCGTCGCTGCCGTTCGCGCGCGCCGCGCTCAGGGCATCGAAGGCGAGCCCGGCGGCATCTGCACCCACCCTATGTGCCACGATCTCGGCATTGACCCGCTCGGCCCAGATCTTGAGCTGATCAATGGCCGCAGCCCTAAAGGTATCGCCGGCCGCTAATGTCACGCTGTGTCCCTGCTGCGCCAGCTGGCCGGCGAGCTTGCCGATGGTGGTGGTCTTACCAGTACCATTGACGCCCACGACCAGAATGACATGGGGATGGTGCTCGCCCGTCAGCGACAGCGGCTTTGCCACGGCGGCCAGCGTGCGCTCGACCTCGGCGGCCAACACCGTGCGTACTTCCTCGGGCGATATTTCCTTGTTGAAGCGGCCCTGCGCGAGGGCCTCGGTGATGCGCATTGCGGTCTCAACCCCAAGATCCGCTTGGATCAGCGTGTCCTCTAGTTCCTCGAGCGTACCAGCGTCGAGCTTCCGCTTGGTGAAAATGCTGGTGATATTCTCGGAAAGCCGGCTCGAGCTCTTGCTTAAGCCGGTCTTGAGCCGTTGAAACCAGTTTCCCGGCCGCGACGTGGCCGTTGGGGCAGTAAGATCGGGGGTGGGCGGGGGATCGGCCGGCGCAGCCTTGGGCGCTGGGCCGGCGTCGACTGCAACGGGTTTGGCCGGCTCCGTGCCGCGGCGGAACAGGCCAAACAAACCTTGTTTCTTGGGGGTGTCGCTCACGGCGCATACGTGTGCGCAATGGCCTCGCCATGCAAGCGCTTGCCGTCGGACGCAATGACGCGGGCCTTGAGGAGGGTGCCGGTTGGCGCGGCGGCTTTGAGGTGCAGCTGGGCAAAACCCGGCGTGCGCCCCAGCCCCGGACGCTCGATTACGACCTCGCACTCGCGACCTTGCTGGGCCGCAAGATAGCGCGCCAGTGCGACCTCGCCCCGTTGCCTGAGCTTGGCGGCGCGTTCCTTCACCACGCGCGAGGGAACTTGCGGCATACGCGCGGCCGGCGTGCCAGGTCGCGGCGAGAAGAGAAAGACGTGCAAGTAGGTGAGCTCGCAGCTATCGATCAGGTCGAGGGAGTTTGCAAACATGGCCGGCGTCTCGGTGGGAAAACCGGCAATCAAATCCGCGCCGAAGGCGACATCAGGTCGCAATCGCCGCACCGTGGCGCAGAAACGGATGGCATCTTCGCGGACATGTCGGCGCTTCATGCGTTTCAAGATCATGTCATCGCCCGCCTGCAGCGAAAGGTGCAAATGCGGCATCAGCCGCGGCTCCCCGGCGATGACGTCGAGCAGCTGCGCGTCGGCTTCGACCTGATCGATGGAGGAAAGCCGCAGGCGCCTCAGTTCTGGCACTTGGCGCAGGATGTGCCGCACCAGACGCCCCAAGGACATCGGACCCGGAAGATCGCCGCCGTAGGCCGTTATGTCGACGCCGGTCAGCACCACCTCTGCGTAACCGGCTTCGGCCAGGCGCCGGCATTGCTGTACCACGTCGCCGGCCGGAACCGAGCGTGAGGGCCCCCGCGCAAAGGGAATAACGCAGAACGTGCAACGATGATCACAGCCGTTCTGGACCTGCACGTAGGCTCGCGCCTTTGAGCCGAAACCCTCGATCACGGCATGCGCCGTTTCGCGCACCGACATGATGTCGTTGACTTGCACGCGCTCCCAGTCGGCTCCGCTCACGGCCTGAAAGGTGCCAGGCAGCATTTTCTCCGCGTTGCCGATGACAATGTCGACCTCGGTCATGGCACCAAACCGACCAGGATCGATTTGCGCGGCACAGCCCGTGACAATGATGCGGACGGAGGGATCCTCGCGCCGCAATTTGCGGATGGTTTGCGCCGCCTGCCGCACGGCTTCGCCAGTGACCGCGCAGGTGTTCACGATCGCTGCATTCGTCAGCCCGGCGGCGGTGGCGTGCTGTCGCATGACCTCTGATTCGAAGGCGTTGAGCCGGCAACCGAGGGTGACAATACGTACCGAGGCCGCTGCGGAGGCGTCTTGCCCCGGCAATCCCGTGGTGGCGGTGCGCTCGAAAATAGGCGCACCGGGGGCCGCCCCAAGGTCATCGTTGCATTCGTGAAGATGCGCCCGGTTTGCCATCTGTCACAGGGTCTCGAGGGCATCAAGGCGCCGTCGTAGGCGAATGCGACGGACCCGGTCATGCGAATGTGATCATCCTCGCCCCACTCGATGTCGATCGGTCCACCCGGGAGGGTGACGCGGACGCGGCGCCCGGTCAGCCCCTGCGGGCAGCGCACACGGTTGCGGCACAGGCGGCGCTGCCGCAGGCGCGGGTGAGGCCGGCACCCCGCTCCCAAGTCCGTAGGGTAATGGCAGAGGAGCTCATGACCCTTGCCAGGAAATGTTGGCGCGCTGCGGGAACAGCGGATGATGTTCGAGCATCGGCCCGACTCGGCCGAGGTCATAGGCGGCGACGTCGTTCACCCAAAATATGGCATGCGGATTACCGACGTTGGCCACGGACGGCGAATGCAGGATCGGCTTGTCGATGGGCCCAACCTGCAACTCGATGGCACGCGTGTCGGCAAAGGCCTCGGCGAGCGGAATGTCGCGCCAGCCGAATTTCGGTGCGCCCATATCGACGCGGATGTGCTCCCGCCCGGCCACATCGACCTGCAGGCGGCCGGCGCTTGGTTTTCGAACTCGAGGGCGCGGCGTCCCGTTTGTTCCGCTTCGAGCCAACCGATGCAGCGCATGCCGTTGCCACAAGCCTCCGCCTCCGACCCGTCGGCGTTATAAATGCGCACATAGGCTTGCGTACCCAAACTGCGCGGTTCGCTGAGCACCATCATCTGGTCGAAGCGCGATAGCGGTTGCTTGGCGATCGCTTGCACGACAGATGGGCTAAGATCGAAAACCCTGCCGCCGCGCAAATCGACGACCAGGATCTCGTTACCGAGACCGCTCATCTTGCGGAATGGGAGACCGGATGACATGCGCCCTTATATGGGGAGAGGGCTGGCAAGACAACAAAGGTGGCGTTGCGGCCGGCTCCATGGCGGCGCGAACAAGGCAGATGCGCGGCGCAGAGCGTTGCCTGACGCGGCCATTTGCGGGCAAATGCGGCAAGTGCGGTTGAGGCGGGAGTTACAGCCATGCACAGCCTTCCTGTCGTTGCTCTTTTGGGGCTGGCGCTCACCGCGGCATCGGCGGCGGCGCAAGTCAGCAACGCCCCGCGCAGCGGAGCCCGCGACCGGTCAAGGCCGAAACGTTTGCCACGGGGTTCGTGCATCCCTGGGGCTAGCTTTCTTGCCTGATCGGCGCCTGCTCGTCACCGAGCGGCCCGGTCGATTGCGCCTCCTCAGCAAGGAGGGGAGGTATTGTCACCCATCAACGGCGTCCCGGAGGTCTACGCCAGCGGTCAGGGCGGCTTGCTCGACGTGGCCCTGGCGCCCGATTTTGTCAGCTCCCACCTGATCTACTTGTCTTTTTGCCGAGCCGCGTGGCGGGGGCAAGAACGGGACGAGTGTTGCACGCGGCAGGTTAGTTGCAACCGATCGCGCCGGTCGGCTTGAGGACGTGCAGGTGATTTTTCGTCAAGAGCCGGCCTACGCCTCAAGCCACCACTTTGGTTCGCGTCTCGTGTTCATGCCGGATGGGTCGCTTTTTGTCACGGCGGGGGAACGTTTCTCGCAACGCGACGAGGCGCAGAACCCAGGTAACCACATCGGCAAGCTCATGCGGTTGTTGCCGGACGGGTCGGCCTATGCCGGCAACCCTAAACTCCCGGGTTGGCGGCCGGAGGTATGGTCGATTGGGCACCGCAATGTGCAAGCGGCGGCCCTCAATCCCGCGAGCGGGCGGCTTTGGACCATCGAGCATGGCGCCCGCGGCGGTGATGAGGTCAACATTCCCGAGGCGGGCAAAAACTACGGCTGGCCGGTCATCAGCTACGGACGCAACTACGACGGCAGTAAGATCGGCGTCGGCACGCACAAGGCTGGCATGGAGCAGCCGGTCTACTGTGGGATCCCTCCATCGCACCCTCGAGGGCCGTGTTTTATACCGGCGCGCTGTTTCCGGACTGGAAAGGCAATCTCTTCGTCGGCGCCCTGGCGGGACAGGCGCTGCATCGCCTGGTGCTGGACGGTGACAAGGTGGTGGGCGAGGAAATTCTGCTCCCAGACCTCGGCGCGCGCATCCGCGACGTGCGTCAAGGCGCCGACGGGGCTCTTTGGCTCCTAACGGACGAAACCCAGGGGCGCGTGCTGCGGGTGGTGCCACGCTAAAGAAGGTCGACCCGGCAGGCCCGTTGCCGGGGCGCCATGGGGCGCGACCCACATGCCGCGCGCCGGTTCGGCCGCAAACGGCTCACAAGGTGCAGCGGGAGGTGATGGTCCTTGCCGCCTAGCCGGTGTTGACCGGGCTTGAAGGCTGCGCGCCCAAACTGCCGAACAGACCCGCTCGCAAGTCGCAGGCAATGGTGCGGCACGCCTCGGCACTGGTGGCAAGAAGGTGGGCATGCACTTCGTTGGCGCCGAGGGTGGCGCCGCGCTGGCGGATGCGGGCCAAATTAAGTGAGGGAGCATCGCTCAGCGCCGGGGCGATGTAGAGTACCTTCAAGCTGCCATTTGCTTGCCGGCGCACGAGCAAATAGACGGCCTGCGGCAGCGGCGGACATTCGAGTAAGCCGTAAACGTTGTGCTGATAGCGTTTGCCAGAGGCCCCACTCCAGACATGCACGCGCCCGGCCGGCGATGGTGCCTGGCGCAACGCCGTTGCCTGGGCGGAGCTAGGCCCCGAAATGGGGCGAGCCGGACAATACGTGAGGCCATTTCCAAAAGATCGCCGGGTTGCTCGAGTCGACTGCGGCTGCTCGTAGCCATGATTCACAGCCGAAATATGGCTCCGGCCGTGTTATTTCAAGGCATTGCGGCATTGGGCGCGCATGCCTTCTCGGCAGGCGCGGCCCTTAACCACGTTCGCGAGCGACCTATCCGCATTTGGAATAGCTGCAATTGTCGCATACCCAGCAGCCTTCCCGGTGATGCAAGGCAGGGTGATTGCAGCGCGGACAGATCCTGCCGCGTGGGACCGTTGCGGCAAGGGGCTATCCCCGAGACCGCCGGCGGCCATCTCCTGGCTCGCCGCCAGGGCGTAGGGTTCCGCGATGGCGGCCTCCTCAGGGCTCGTTCTCGGGGTTAAAAGCCGATGCGGAGCATATGGCTCTCGACGACGCCGCCAATAGCCGCCAGCAGGCTGGGCGCGATAGCGTCCATTGATCCATTGGCCCCCTGCGGATCGAATACGGCTTTCAGCTCCTCCACCACGAAGGTGACATCGCCGCCTCGCCGAAAGATGGCGCTGATCATGCGGGTTAGAGCCACCGTCCAGGCATAGTGCTCGAGATTTTGGAATTGATGAAGATCTCAAACGGACGTCGCCGGCCACCCTGGTTAATGTCGTTGATCGTGATGTACATGGCATGGTCGCTGCTTGGCCATCTGAGCTTGTAGGTGAGGCCCTCTAGTACCGGTTCGCGTTGCAGCGGTTGGGCCATGTAGACGATTTCGCCGGCTCGCTCGCTACCGCGGGGCGCCGCGGCCGCCGGGACCGCGCTGTGTCTTGCCCATGCTGGCTAACGGCGGCGAAGCCGGTTCGTGAGCAGGGTCGGGGCCAGGAGCCAGGGCCAGGAGGCGCGGGGGTGCCGGGCGCTGCCGCCGTCCGGCTCAGCACGGCGCCAGCTAACCATGTTCGGTCGGTAGGTCGTACAGCCCTTCAATCCCAAGTCGTAGGCCTCCAAGTAGACATCCTTGAAGGCTTCGAAGCCAATGTCGGGTGGACAGTTGATGGTCTTGGATATCGAGCTGTCGATATGGCGCTGGAGGGCCGCTTGCATCTCTAGGTGGGCGCGGGGCGTCAGCTCTTCCGCCGTCACAAAGGCATCGTTGAGCGGCGCGCCAGCCCGAACTTGGCGCGAAGAGCGCGTGCGCGTAGTCTTCGACGATCTCGGTGCGGTTGGAGCCATCGCGCTGCAGCACGCGTCGCTCGTGCCGGAAGTCGAACACGGGTTCGATGCCGCTCGAAACGTTACCAGCCAGCAGCGAGATCGTCCCCGTGGGGGCGATTGAGGTCAAAAGTCCATTGCGCGCCCCGTGTTGGGCGATATTGGCGCGCACGTCCTGCGGGAGCTTCTCGACGTTGGGCGCGGCCAAGAAGCGCCGAGCATCGTAGAGCGGGAAGGTGCCTTTTTCGCGTGCAAGTTCGGCCGTTGCCGCGTAGGCGGCCACCTTGAGCGCTGCCAACCACTGCTCGGCGAGCGCGACGGCCGGCGGCGTTCCGTAGCGGACATTGCACATGATGAGCGCGTCGGCCAGGCCGGTGACACCCAGACCAATCCGGCGCTTGGCCATGGCCTGCTTTTTTGTGGCAGAAGGGGATAGTTGGAAACGTCAATGACATTGTCGAGGAAGCGCACCCCCAGCCGCACAAGGGCGTCAAGCCTCGCCATGTCGAGTTGGGCCGCTGGCGTGAAGGGCTGGTCGACCAAACGGGCAAGATTGACCGAGCCCAGCAGGCAAGCCCGTAGGGAGGCAGAGGCTGCTCGCCGCAAGGATTTGTGGCCGAAATCTCCTCGCAATAGGCAAGGTTATTCTGCGCATTGATGCGATCGATGAACACTACACCGGGTTCGGCGTACGCGTAGGTCGCACGCATGATCGGTCCCACAGCGCGCGGGCTTGCACCGTGCGGCGGACTTTGCCGTCAAAGATCAGCTGCCAGGCAGCATCCTCTCACGGCCTTGACAAAGGCATCGGTGACCAGAACGGACAGATTGAAATTGCGCAGTTTGGCCGGATCCGGACTTGGCGTCGATGAAGGCTTCGATGTCTGGATGATCGCAACGCAAGGTTGCCATCATGGCACCGCGGCGGGCACCGGCCGACATGATCGTTCGGCACATGGCATCCCACACTTCCATGAAGCTGACGGGGCCTGATGCATCCGCCCCGATGCTCTTCACCCGTGCGCCCCGCGGCCGCGGGGTGGAAAAGTCGTGGCCGATGCCACCGCCCTGCTGCATCGTCAGGGCGGCTTCCTTCACGTTCTCGAAGATGGCACTGAGGTCATCATCGATGCGACCCAGCACGAAACAGTTGAAGAGCGTGACGCTGCGCTGCGCGCCAGCGCCGGCAAGAATGCGGCCGGCGGGAAGGAAGGCGAAATCCGCCATCGCCAGCGCGAAGCGCTCGGCCCACAGCGCTCGCGTTGCCTTCGGCTCGGCCTTGGCAGCGGCGGCGCGCCACGCGCGCCCAAGTCTCGGCCAGCGTCCGCTCCAGCGGGAGCCATCTGCCGCCTTGAGGCGGTATTTCATATCCCAGATCTGCTGGGATATGGGGGGCTGGGCGGGGGCGCCGTTGCTGATCGCGTTCATGATATGTTCTAGCAGATTTTCATAGTTGGTGCAACAATGCTAAAAGCGACTTGCGGTTTGGGACGATCGCGCTTCCGACGGGTGCAAGAGCGGGAGTGTCGGCGGGGAAAACCGCTGACGAAGACCGTGGCGGGGACCAATGCTGGGGCCTTGCGCGTGGGGGGACAAGGCTCGGGATGCAATTTTGCCAATCTAGTTGCTCGCGTGCTCGCGGTTGCGAGTTGCAATGGCGGGGCTCGGATTTGCCGGCTTGCGCATGGCCTCCAGCCATCAAAACGAAGCCGCGCTCATGTCGTCGGATCTCCTGTCGGCGTTCGAGGGTGCCACTGCCCGCGACCACCGGTTGGCGGATAAGGGCTTAACGGCGGGTAGTCCAATTTTGATCCGCATCTTCAAGGCGGAGTTCGAGCTCGAGCTCTGGATGCGCAAAGGTGATCGCTTCGAGCTGTTTGCCACCTATCCCATCTGCTACTGGTCGGGACGGCTGGGGCCCAAGCTGCACGAGGGCGACAAGCAGGCCCCCGAAGGCTTTTACGCCGTTGGCCTCAATCAGATTCATCGGCGCGGCCGCTGGCCGCGCTCTCTCAACATTGGCTATCCGAGCGCGCTCGATCGCGCCTACGCGCGCACAGGCTCTCTCATCCTCGTCCACGGCGGTTGTACGTCTACGGCTGCTTTGCCATGACCAGCCCGGTCATGGCGGAAATCTATGCCCTGGCCGAGCAAGCCTTGCAGCAGGGAGCAGGACCGAATCCCCATCCACGTCTTTCCCTTCCGCATGACGGAAGTCAACTTCGCCGCCCGTACCTCGGCGCACCCCGAATGGCGCGCATTCTGGCTCAATTTGAAGGTGGGCTACGATCTGTTCGAGCACACCCGTGTGCCGCCAAAAGTGGGCATTTGCAATAAGCAATACGCCGTGACCGCGGGGGACCTGCCGGGGGATCGAGCCCGCCTACGGACCTTGCCGCGCCATGCGCTGAAAGCGATGGAGGCGGCGCCATGCCGCTGATGACGGCGGAAACGGAGGCAGCGAGCCGAGGAAGCGGACATGGTGGCCAAACCGCGTAAGGTGGCCTCAAGCCGCGCCACAGGGCCACTGCGCGCCACGCGCGCAAGGCCTCACGCCTCCGCCGCGCGCGCGCGCCGGCCCAAATCGAGACCTCATCCATTTCGGGATCGGTTTCGGGAGGAGCCGGTGCGCTGAGGTGGCGCCGCTGCAAGCGATGGCTAGCCCGTGCGGCGGTCGGGCCTTGGCCTTCTGAAAGTGAACGCCTCCGCAGGGCGGCCCGATCCGGCCTGAGCGACGTCTGCGAAGGCCGCGTGGAAGCTGGATTTATCGCAGGCGGGATCGGCATTCGCTGCCGATCCGGTAAAAGCGAAGGCCTGGCACCGGCAGCCGCCCCAATCGAGCTCGCGAAATTGGCATGAACGGCAGGGCTCGCGCATCCAGGCAGTTGCCCGGAAGGCCTGAAAGGCGGCCGATTTCGACCAAATCTCGCGCAGGCTGCGGTCGCGGACGTTTTCGAAGACAAGCCCATCGATCGTTTGGGCTGCGTGGCAGGGGAGAACCCGACCCGAAGGCGTAACGGTGATGATACCGCGACCCCAACCGCCCATGCAGGGCTTGGGCCGCCGGGCGTAGTAGTCCGGCACCACGAAATCGATAACCAGCACACCCTTCAGTCTCGTCGCGGGCCTCGGCGATGAACTCGGCGCTCGCCAGCACTTGCTCAGCGCGTCGGCATCAGGGACTGCCGGTTCTTGAGCGCCCAGCCGTAGTACTGCACATGCGCGACCTCGAGGCGGTCGGCGCCGAGGTCGAGGGCGAGCTCGACGATGGTGGGCAGGCTGGCAATATTCTGACGGTGGATCGGCGCGTTAAGCGTCAGGGGCAGATTGAGCGCGCTTCGTCCAGCGCGCTACCTCCCGCTTCTTGCCATGTCCGCCCGCATAGTGCGCAATGCGGTCGGCGTTGGTGGCGTCGCTGTCCTGGATCGAAATCTGCACGTGATCGAGGCCGCAGGTGGCCAGGTCCTCCAGCCGCTCCGCGTCAGCAGAACCCCGGCGGTGATCAGGTTCGAGTAAAGGCCAACGCTCGCCGCCTGCGCAATGATCTGTGCCAGATCGCGCCGCACCGTCGGCTCCCACCCGATAAATGCAGCTGCAGCACGCCGAGTTCGGCAGCTTGCGCCAATACATCACACCACGCGTCGGTCGATAGCTCATCACGGGCGCGCTCGAGATCGAGCGGGTTTGAGCAATAAGGGCACTGCAAGGGGCAGCGATGGGTGAGTTCCGCGAGCAGCCCGAGTGGCGCCCGAGATCCGTTGCAGTTTGCGTGCCAAGCTCGGCAGCGGCAGCTCACGCTCTGATCACCCCTTTGTCCGCGAGGTCTTGTAGCAGGTTTGTCACGTCTCGTCAGAATGCGCTCCCGGGGTGCCGCGTACTGGCCGGCGAGCGCCGCGGCGATGGCAGCGACGCTGCGCTGCCCATCGCACGGGTGAAGAATGTCAAGTGCGATGGGATCGGGCATCAATACCCGTTCCGGTGCGAGGAGCATCCAGCGATTGCGCGCCGGATCGTGGCGCAATTTGATATGGCGCGGCAGCGCGGGCACCGAGATCCGCCCCGATCACCAAACGTCTCGGTTCGCCGGCTTTGTTCATGCGCCGTCCGGACGGAATGCCCCGGGCGGGATCCAGCCGGGGACCACATAGGCGTGGTGTAGGGCATCGAGCTGCGCCCAGAGTACATTGCGCTGGAAGCGCACCGCCTCGACCACAGGCGGTTTGCTGCGCCAGCGTCTTGGCATGGCGCTTGACATAATCGAGTGCGAAGTCGGCGTCTCGGTTCGCCTGATCGAGCCGGCGCCGGAAATACTGCATCGCTCGCTCACCGATAAAGTCGTAGTTTTCCAGCATGCCGGCAATGCGCTCTTGGTGGATCTGCGGCGCGAACAGTTCCGTCAGCGATGAGGCGACCGCATCGACAACGGGCTCTTGCTAGCACAAATCGCACGTACGCCTCGGTGGCAAAACGGGTTGCCGGCAAAGCGCCTTGCATCGACGTTACGTAGCCGCGCTCAAGGCCAAGCGCATCGGTCAGGACCAACCAGCGCTCGATGCCGCCCTCCTCGCCACCATAGCCGTCGTGGTCGAGCAGCCGGTGCACCCACTCGCGGCGCAGCTCGCGGTCGAAGACGCGCGACCCATGAGGGCTGCGTCCTTTGCGCGGTACGGCTGCCTGATAGCAGTAGCGGTTGAGCGCCCAGGCTTGCACTTGGCCTTTATTCAATTTGCCACCGTGCAACAGGTGGTGAAAGGGATGCTTGTTGTGGTAGCGCTCGGCGCCGACCTGCCGGATCGCCGCCTCGAGCTGATCGGGCTTCATCGGCGCGCTCACAGCTCAATCTCCATGCCGTCCCAGGCGATCTCCCAGCCCGCGCGTTCCACCTCGGCCCGCTCGGACTGTCCTCGCGCAAGGCGGGGTTCGAGTTGTTCAGATGCACGAAGACGCGCCGCTTCACCTGCAAGGCGGCGAAGGCCGTGATCGATCCCTGCGGCCCGGCCATCGCCATATGGCCCATACGCTTGGCCGGTCTTGGCGGACAGGCCCTTGCGCGATCATTTCCGCATCAGTGTAGAGCGTGCCGTCGAAGAGAACCAGAGGGTGACGCGCGCAGGCGAGCCGCCAATGTTTCGTCGATGGCCGCGCATCCGGGAATGAAATGAAAGGCGCCCCCGCTGGCGGGATCGCAGATCCGAAGCCCGATCGTGTCGCCCGTCCTGCTGCCAAAACCGGGCGCCGAGCTTTCAAAGGTAGAGCGCGACCTTGCCGGGCACCGGAAAGGCCTCGACTGGTGAGCCCACCAGCGATGCTGAGCGAGCGCTCGAGCGTCATAGCGACCCGGGCGACATGGGAGGGCTCGAGAACGGCGTAAATCGGGTTAGCGGCCAGGGCCGCCAGGCACCGTCTCGGAGGCGTAGAGCGTAAAGGCCACGCCTTCACGCAGGCTGAGGAGGCCGGCGACGTGATCGACATCGGCGTTGGTCAGGATGATCGAGGCGAGCGGGCTTGCGCGCCGGCCGGCGTCGAACGGTGGCCAGAGCTGCGGTTGTCATTTCGATTTGCTGGCGCAGATCCGGGGCGGCGTTGAGCAGCGTCCACCGCCGGCCATCGCCGCTCACCGCCACACACGACTGCGTGCGTTTGCGCACCGCCGGATGGCCGTTGCGCGCATCCGCACAATTGCGGCAGTTACAGATTGATCTGCGGTAAACGCCGCCGCCGGCAGAGGAGCCTAGGACCTTGATGAGCATGCAGACACCCCCAGGGCCGATCGCCTATGCCCCGCGTACAAATACAAACGGCGGCCGAAGCCGCCGTCTCAACGCGACGACCGTGGCGGTCGGCCTGGTTCAGGCCTTATCGAGCTCGGCCGGCAAATAGCTGGTGACTTCCATGCCCACGTCTTGCTCTGCCACTTCTGGCTTGTGCCATTCCTTCATGCAATCCTCCACATGGTTCAGTCGCATAAAACATTAACCGGCAGTCCAGGCGATATGTTCCACAGCCCAAGCTGTGGTCCTACCAGGTGCGCACAGCTCCATGCGCACTAAGCTTCGACGGCCGAAATCGACATGAATCTGCCGCAGGTCGTCCTTTGCGTCAAGGGAGCACACCCCATGGAGCATCGACGGGAGCCCGGGAAATGGCGTAGGACATTGGCGTTTTGCATCGCCAAAGTTTGAGGTGGGGTCGCCTGTTGCGGCGCAGCAATTGGGGTTTGACGCGATGGTTTCGCCAACCGTTGGACGGGTGAGCGGAGACCGGGATGCTCTGATCTTCGCACCGCCGCAGGTCGACGCATGTAGCGCTATGGGGACGGCTCACACGTTCTACGCTCGGCGCGGCGGCTCGCAGCCGTGCCGCGTGCCGTCGGCGTTTGGCTGGAAAAGTGGGCTGCCGAGGATCCTGGGCGGACGTTTCTGGCCGCACGCGAGGGAAACAGGCGGCTGGCGCACATTGACCCATGGCCAAGCCCTACAAGACCGCCCAAGCGATCGGCCAGTCCTTGATCGAGCGCGGTTTGCTCCGCCCCTCTGGTCGACCGATCCTGATCCTGGCGGACAATGGTCTCGACCATGCCTCGATCGTGCTGGGGGCCATGCATCGTCGGCGTGCCGGTGGCGCCCGTTTCGGTCGCCTATGCCCGCCTCAGCCGAGATTTTGCAAAGCTCCGATACATTTTCGACCTGGTCGACCCCGAGCTTATCTATGTCGATGACGCGGAGCGCTTCCAGCAAGCCCTCAAGGCGATTGGCGCCAGCCGCACCGAGATTGTTGCCAGCCGCGGCACCGCTCTGCCGGTGCGTCGCTCACGCCGTTCCAAAGTCTTTGCGGCGCGACGCCGACCAGCGCGGTGGCGCAGGCCTATGGGCGCGTTGGTCCTGATACGGTCGCGAAAATCTTGTTCACCTCCGGTTCGACCGGGCAACCCAAGGGTGTCATCAACACGCAGCGTATGATGTGTGTAAACCAAGAGAGCGCCGCTGCAACCTGGCTCTTTCTGGAACGGCATCCACCCGTCATTGTCGACTGGCTGCCGTGGAACCACACCTTCGGTGCCAACCACAACTTCAACATGATGCTGCGCAACGGCGGCACGCTTTATATCGACGAGGGCAAGCCGGTGCTCGCACTCGATTGGGCAGACCGTGGCCAACCTCCGGGAGATCTCTCCTACCGTAGTTTTCAATGTGCCGCGCGGCTATGCGGCACTGCTCGACTACCTTGAGACCGATGCGGTGCTGCGTCACTCCTTTTTCGGCCGCCTCGATATGCTGCTGTACGCCGCCGCGGCCCTGCCGCAAAGTCTGTGGGATCGCTTGCAGAGTCTGGGCCTGGAGGTGCGCGGCCAAAGGGTCCCCTTCGTTTCGTCGTGGGGTCTGACGGAGACCGCGCCCATTGCCACCTCGGTGCATTGGCCGCTCGAAGGCCCTGGCAATATTGGTGTGCCCGTTCCAGGGGTCGAGGTGCGCCTCGTACCGGTCGGCGAAAAACTCGAAGTCCGCGTCAAAGGGGACAATGTCGCCCCCGGCTATTTCAAGAACCCCGAGCAATCGCGGCAGGCCTTCGACGAAGAGGGGTGGTTCAAGACCGGCGACGCAGTGCGGTTTGCCGAGCCCGCCAATCCTGGCGCGGGTTTACTGTTTGACGGCCGCATCGGCGGAGAATTTCAAGCTTTCCTCGGGCACTTGGGTCAATGTCGGCACCCTGCGCACTGCCGTCATTGCCGCGGCAGCACCCGGCGATCGAGGACGCGGTGATCACCGGGCACGATCGCGACCAGATCGGCCTGCTGATTTTTCCCAGCCTCACGGGGATCATGGGTCTTACGCCCCACCTCGGCAGCAACGGTGACGACGGCGGATCGGTTTGCCGATCCGCGGGTGCGTCAGGTTGTGGTTGAGGGCTTAGCGCGCCATAACGCGCTGACGCAGGGCAGTTCCATGCGGATCGGGCGCTGTCTCATGCTCATCGACCCGCCAAGCATTGATGCCGGTGAAATTACCGACAAGGGGTATCTCAATCAGCGCGCGGTGCTGACACAGCGCGCCGAACTCGTCGAGCGCCTGTACGCGGATCCACCCACCCTGAGGTCGTCGTGATTTCTCCCCAGCGGACGCTAGCACCCAGCGCCACTGCTGTGATCGCTGGGCAGGCCTCCACGGGCAGGGGCATCAAGCCACGTGCGGCGGGTTATTTTTCACAAGGGACGGCAGATGTTGACCATTCTTCGGACCGTTCGTGTGCAATGGGGTGACTGCGACCCCGCCGGTATCGTCTTCACCCGCGCTATTTTGAATGGTTCGACGCCTGCACGATCCTCTTGTTCGAAAAGGCGACAGGCCTGAAAAGATTGAGATGCTGGAGCAGCACGGCGGCGCCGGGCTCGCTCTGCTGGAGGCGCGGGCGGTGTTCAAGGTGGCATCGCATTACGGCGAAGATCTCGAGATTGAAACCCAGGTAACGGAATTCCGCCGATCCAGTTTTTGTGCAGCACAAGGTGGCAAAGGGCGGCATTCTGGCGCTCGAGGGTTCGAAACCCGGCTGTGGACCGTACGCGACCCAACGGACAAATCGCGCCTGAAATCGGCGCCGTTGCCGGCGGCGATTTTGGCCGGCTTCCATGCCGCTTGAGACACACGAGCGCAGATAGTTGGAAAGCCCATCGATTGCGTGCAATATGCGGGCAGGCTGACCGCAGCGGCAAAATCGGAATTGACCGCATCGTTTGCGCGGCCAAAAACCGGATCGGCATCGAAGGAGGGAGACCTATGTCTAGACGATCAATTCTGAAGGGGTTGCCGCGCTGGCCATTTTGACGGCGCCCGCGGCGAGCTGGGCGCAGGACAGCGTCAAGATCGGCCTCATTTTGCCGATGACCGGCCAGCAAGCCTCGACCGGAAAACAGATCAGCGCAGCGGTGCGCCTCTATCAGCAGGAGCACGGCACCTCGGTCGTCGGGCAAGAAGGTGGAGGTGATCATCAAGGATGACGGGGCCGTCCCCGACAACACCAAACGCCTGGCGCAAGAATTGATCGTCAACGACAAAGTCAGCGTTATCGCTGGCTTCGGCGTCACCCCAGCCGCGTTGGCCGCGGCACCGCTGGCAACGGAAGCCAAGGTTGTCGAGGTCGTAATGGCGGCCGGCACATCGATCATCACGGAACGGTCGCCTTATATCGCCTCGCACGAGTTTCACGCTGCCGCAGTCCTCCGTCATCATTGCGGATTGGGCGGCAAAGAACGGCATCAAGAAGGTGGTGTCGATCGTCTCCGACTATGCCCCGGGCGCCGATGCCGAGAAATCGTTCAGCGAACGCTTCAAGGCCGCGGGAGGTGAGGTCGTGGAGGCAATCAAAGTGCCCCTGGCCAATCCTGATTTTGCCCCGTTTCTGCAGCGCGCCGCGCGATGCCGAGCCGGATGCCATTTTCGTGTTCGTGCCCTCCGGCCAGGGCGGAACCTTCATGAAGCAATACGCCGAGCGCGGGCTCGACAAGGCCGGGATCAAACTGATCGGCCCGGGCGATGTCACCGACGACGACCTGCTTCCGGGCATGGGTGAGGCCGTGATCGGGGCGGTGACCGCGCACCTCTACTCGGCCGATCACGACTCAGGCAAGAACAAGGCCTACGTGGAGGCATTCAAGAAAGCCAATAACTTCCGGCCTAATTTCATGTCGGTCGGCGGCTACGATGGCATGCATCTTATCTACGAGGCCCTCAAGAAGACCGGCGGCAAGGCCGATGGGGATTCGCTGATTGCCGCCATGAAGGGAATGGCTTGGGAAAGCCCGCGCGGACCCATTTCGATCGATCCCGAAACGCGCGACATTGTGCAGAACATCTATATCCGCAAGGTCGAGAAGAAAAATGGCGAACTCTACAACGTCGAGTTTGCCACCCTCGAGGCGGTGAAAGACCCCGGCAAAGTGAAGAAATAGCAATCTCGATCGGCGCGGCGACCCAATCGCCGCGCCTTGCAACCCCTGCGCGACATGCTGACCATCCTGTTCGACGGTATCGCGTACGGCATGTTGCTGTTCGTATTGGCGTGTGGGCTGGCCGTAACCCTCGGCGTGATGAACTTCGTCAACCTCGCGCATGGCGCTTTCGCCATGGCGGGTGGCTCATCGCACCGTCATTCTGGTCAACCGCTGGGGCGTGCCGTTCTTTGCGGCGCTGCCGCTGGCATTCCTCTTCAGCGCTCTCCTCGGGCTCATTCTGGAGCGCACGCTGTATGTCCATGTTTACCGTAAGAGCCACCTTGATCAGGTGCTGTTCACAATCGGCCTCGTTTTCATGTCGGTGGCCGCGGTCGACTACGTCATGGGCTCAGGCCAGATGTTCGTTCGCCTCCCCGATTGGCTACACGGGCAGTTGAATGTGTTTGGTATCGGAGTGGGGCGCTATCGTCTGCTGATTATCCTCGTTTGCGGCTTGCTCACGCTCGCCCCTGCAGCTGATCCTGTCGCGCACGCGCTTCGGCAGCCGCGCTGCGCGCAGCCGTCGACGATACCAGGGTGGCGCGTGGGCTCGGCATAGGGTCGATGCTGTTTTTGCCATCACGTTTGCCGTTGGCTCTGGACTTGCCGGTCTCGGGGCGCGCTCGGCGCGGAGATCGTCGGACTGGACCCGGCGTTTCCGCTGAAGTTCATGATCTACTTCCTGATTGTGGTGACGGTCGGTGGCACTAGCAGCATCACCGGCCCGTTTCTGGCCTCGCTGTTGCTCGGCATCGGCGATGTTGCCGGTAAATACTACGTGCCCACGCTCGGTGCCTTTGTGATTTATACGATCATGATCGTCGTGCTCATTGTGACGTCCACAAGGTCTATTTTCTCGCGGTAGCGTCGCGATGATGCCGTCGGCGCCGCACCAGTTCAAAGGACGGTTCGCAACCCGGGGGCATTGGCGTCCGCTCGAGGTGCTCTTTTGGGTTGCGGCATTTGCATCCTACTATCTCTTTCCCGGCAAGCATCTGATCCTGACAGAAATCGCCATCCTGGCGCTGTTCGCGCTGTCGCTCGATCTGATCCTCGGCTATGCCGGCATCGTGTCGCTCGGACACGCGGCGTTTTTCGGTTTTGGCGCCTACGTTGCGGGTCTACTTGGCCAAGCATCAGCTCGTGGTCGAACCGTTGCTTGCCCTGTTGCTGGCGGGCTTGGCGGCGATGCTGCTGGGCTTCGTCACCAGCTTCCTGGTGCTACGCGGCTCGGATCTGACGCGCATCATGGGTGACGCTAGGCGTGGCCCTGGTGCTGCGCGAGCTTGCCAATCGCTATGCCTGGCTCACGGGTGGCGCCGATGGCCTGCAGGGTGTCAGCATGGATCGCTCTCCTGGGCCTGTTTCGTTTTGATATGTTCGGGCGCACGGCGCACGCCTACACGCTGATTGTATTGTTCGTGTTGTTCCTCTTGGCGCGGCGGCTCGTCAATTCGCCCTTCGGTTTGTCGCTACAGGCGATCAAGGGTAATGCGCTGCGCGCCGCCGCCGTCAGCGTCGCCGTCAATGCCCGCCTGGTCGCCGTCTACAGCATTGCCGCCGAGCACAACGTAACTGAACGAAGTACTTTT
>ERZ1370068.143-contig-10125_pt1 | contig 51528 bp, 72 predicted proteins | sample MGYA00561227_ERZ1370068 | MGnify/ENA primary metagenome ERZ1370068 (study PRJEB38410, sample SAMEA6850437) | metagenome | study: Metagenomic assessment of the ecological functions of the soil: analysis of the soil microbiota associated with the... | reverse complement strand
GCATGTGTCATTGCTGATTGGCTACGTCGTAAGGGAAACTGATCTGACCGCGAGCGGGCCGGAGTACCGCCTGTCGACACCTGGGTGATGCCGTCGCATAACGCAGGCCGCGCGGGTTGCCGACGGAAACCTTGATCTCGCGATCTGCTGGGTGCTGCAGACGCCCCGATCTGGAATCCCTTTCGCTTGAGGCCCGTCTCATCGGCGTGGATCGGCTCTATGCCGTCTGTATCGGCTCCGACACGTCGCCGGTGCACGCGAAGGACACGGTGATTCTGCTCGACGCGACACCGATCGACCTGGTCATCATCGTGGAACGCCACGGCGAGCAGTTCGCCGCCGACACCGGCGCCCGGACACTGCGTGATCGATGACGGGGGCCCCTCACGGGGTCAGGAGTTTTCGCGCATGTGCGCAGGGTGCGTCGCCCGGTCCTCAACAATCCCAGAGGTCAGAAACTCCGGAAGCCAGCGGCCTGGTCCGACGATGCTGTTGATCCACCCGACACCGCTGTGGACGTGGTCCTGGTTTGGCGCCGCGGTGAGGACAATGCCGTGGTGCTCGCCGTGATCGACGCGTTCACGAAGGACGTCACCGACCTGACCGTGGCGATGACCGCGGTCAGCCTGGTTGCCTGCGGCGCCGACCCTCACCTGCCGGGCTCGGGCTGGGGAGCCGCACGAGGGTGGCGGCGATCCCCGCGGCCACTACGAACCAGCGGCCGCCGATCAGCGCGTACTGGACGCCATGACGCAGAAGTGGCGCCACCGCGATCGGGCCCACGATCTGCCCGGCCGAACTAGCCGGGCTGTGAGCAGGGCGACCCGCGCCGAGGAACTGGAGCAGGCGCCCGGCGGCGAGCGCCATCGTGCCTACGCCGATGATGGTCTCCCGAAGAGAACCGCGTCGATCAGTGCGGCGGCCGGGCCGCCGGTAATCGAGCGGGCAGGGCGATGCCGACGGCCTGCAAGAACAGGGCCACCACCAGCAACGTCCGATGCGACCACCGCGCGGCGAGCCATGCCCACAGCGCCGCCGACGGCGCGGCGGCGATACCGACGAACAGCCATGCGCCGCTGCCGCGCTTTCAGCCAGCCTGACGAGCCCCGCTGCTTGATAGCCGCGACGAGGGACGTGCCCGCGCCATGATGTATCCGATGCCTTCGAGGGTGTAGCTCACGAGCAGGATCGCAAGCAGCGGCGGTCTGGGGGCGGAGCGCGGCGCCCGTGGTTTTGGCGCCGACGGAGAGCGGTTGCGGGACCGGTGGTTTCCGCCCATCGACCGAGCACGCAGGCGGTCAGCACCGCCGCGAACACCGCCGCGATCCACCACGCCGTCTGCCACCCTGCGGTCGGCGGCGCCAGGCCAGGCCTGGGAGCGCCGGACGGGGCGATGCCGACGCCGATCACCCGCCGAAGCTCCGTGAGCCCGGAAGGTGGGACGAGTGGTCCGCAGCAATGATCCAGCACTCGAGTTGACGCGGCGATGACGGGGAACACCGCACCGCGCTCGCGAAGAAACCTGCTGTGTGAACGGTTCGTGGTAGCCCCAGCCATTCAATCGCGTTGGTTGCGAACGCAGTGCGGCCAACGTGCCGACCAGCACGAGGAGTGATGCACGCCAGGCGGTCGCGGGCGAATCAGCCGGGCTGGAGGCGGTACCTGCCAGTGCGCCGGCGAGGCACCCATAGTTCGCGGTCGCCAGCTGCGCGGCCACCTGTGGGGTGACCGCCGCCTGCGCGGTCATCAGGGGACAGGATCGGCGTGTACGCGAAGCGGCCGATACCCATGGCCGCCCCAATGCCGCGGCACGCCCGGTCGAACATGAGCCCAATGCGCGTGCATCTCCGCCGATGGTGCGTCGGCACGGACAGCACATGCCAACGACCGAGAAATGCTCGACAGCTGCGAGGCCGGGCCTCACACGCGTTGTGGCATCCACACTCCGGTCGCAGCGGTCTCGCGGGCGAAATCCGCGAAGTCCTCGGTTCGCGTCCCCAGCGCGCGCCGCACACCGTCGGCCAATTGCGCCTTGCTGCCGAGCACCTCGGTGAACAAGTGGTTCAACAGCCAGATGAAGTCTCTTGCGACAGCCCGTGTTCGGTGAGCATCGCGGTGTAGTCGCTCGATCGGCACCGACACGAAGCGAGATGTCACGCCCTGCGGCCTTACCGATCTCAGCCACGGCGTCGCGGCAAGCTGAGCAGCCGCGGACCCGGTCAGTTCGTAGAGCTGGCCCGACATGCCGGTCGTCGGTCAGCGCGGCCACCACGACGTCGGCGATGTCGTCGACATCCACGAACGGTTCCTGCACCTGGTCGACGGGCAGCGCCACGGCGCCTGCGAGCACCTCGTCAAGCCAGGCGCCCTTCGTTGAAGTTCTGCGCGAAGAACGCGCACCGCACAATCGTCCACCGCAGACCGGACGCCTTGACGACGCGTCCTCGGCCCGCTCGGCTTCGGCTTCGTTGCGCCCGGAGAGCAGCACCACGCGGCGCGTACGCCGGCTTCCGTCGGCCATCTTCGGTGAGCTCGCGGATCGGCGTCGACCGAACCGGGGACGGCCAGGTCCAGGGTAGTAGGTGATGTAGACCTTGTCGACGCCGGCCAGCGCGGGCGCCCAGGTTTGCCGATCCTCCCAGTCGAACGGGATGTCAGCCGAGCGGGAGCCATGCCGGACGGGCAGGCCACGCTTTCGAGTTGATCCGCGACGCGCTTTCCGGTCTTGCCGGTGCTGCCGATGACGAGAATGGTGTTGTTGGTCGATGGGTCATATCTCTACAGCCCACTGCTGAGACGATCCATAGCTCAAACACTCGATGGCATGTCCGATCGTCTGGAAGGGGACGCCGGGCATGGAACAAGGTTTCACCCACCGCGCTCGCGCGGCGAGCATCTGGAGGCAGCACGCGCCACGGCAGCAGGCCGGCGGCGCGCCACACCGTCTACGGGGGCCGCGAGCATTCGCTGCGCCAAACGCTGATCGCGCTGACGGCCGGCACTCAACTGGACGACCACGAAGGCCACCGACAGAATCCACGCTGCAGGTCCTGCACTGGGCAGAGTTCGCGTCACCGATTCGCAGGCGCACTGGGAGGGTCAGACCGGCGATCACATCGTGATTCCAGCAGCCCCGGCACGGACCGGCAACGCGGCTCGAAAGATATCCCGTGCTGTCCTGACTGGCCAAGTCGTCGAAAGCCGTCGTGGCCAGCAGCTGTCTAGATCCGCCGTGGGCCCAACGGGTCAGCGTCGGCGTCCTTGATCGACGTAGCCGTAGCCCTGCTCGGCGAGGAACCGCTGGCGGTGCGCGGCGTATTCGGCGTCGAGGCTGTCGCGGGACGACCACCGAATAGAAGATCGCGCCTGCCGCCGTCGGCCTTCGGCCGCAGCAGCCGGCCCAGCCGCTGCGCCTCCTCCTGCCGGGACCCGAATGTCCCCGAAACCTGCACCGCCACATTGGCTTCCGGCAGGTCGATGGAGAAGTTGGCGACCTTGGACACCACCAACGTGGACACCTCACCGCGGCGGAACGCGTCGAACAGCGCCTCGCGTTCCGCGGTCTTCGTCGGACCCCTGGATGACCGGGGCGTTCAGCTCCCTCGCCCAGCTCGTCGAGCTGATCCGAGGTATGCGCCGATCACCAGCGTCTGGTCGCCGGGGTGGCGCTCCAGGATGCGACTTCACCACCGCGATCTTGCTGTGCACCGTCGAGCACAGCTTGTAGCGCTCGTCGGGCTCGGCGACGGCGTAGAGCATCCGCTCGTTGTCGGTCATCGTCACCCGCACCTCGATGCACTCGGCCGGCGCGATCCAGCCCTGCGCCTCGATGTCCTTCCACGGCGCGTCGTAGCGCTTGGGCCCGATCAGGAGAACACGTCGCCCTCGCGGCCGTCCTCGCGGATCAGCGTGGCGGTCAGCCCGAGCCGCCGCCGGGACTGCAGGTCGGCGGTCATCCGGAACACCGGCGCGGGCAGCAGGTGCACCTCGTCGTAGATGATCAGGCCCCAGTCGCGGGCTGTCGAACAGCTCGAGGTGCCGGTATTCGCCCTTGGTGCGCCGGGTGATCACCTGATACGTGGCGATGGTGACCGGCCGGATCTCCTTGCTCTCGCCGGAGTACTCGCCGATCTCGTCCTCGGTCAGCGACGTGCGGTCGATCAGCTCGCGCTTCCACTGCCGGCCCGCGACGGTGTTGGTGACCAGGATCAGCGTCGTCGCGCCCGCCTTGGCCATCGCCGCCGCGCCGACCAGCGTCTTGCCCGCGCCGCACGGCAGCACCGACCACGCCGGAGCCGCCTGCCCAGAACGAGCTCGGCGGCCATCTCGCTGGTAGTCGCGCAGGTGCCAGCCGTCCTGGTCGCAGGCTGATCGGGTGCGCCTCGCCGTCGACGTAGCCGGCCAGATCCTCAGCGGGCCAACCGATTTTGAGCAGCATCTGCTTGATGCGGCCGCGCTCGCTGTTGTGCACGATCACGGTGTCGTCGTCGATGCGGGCACCCAGCATCGGCGGCGATCTTCTTGTTGCGCAGCACCTCCTCGAGCACCGCGCGGTCCAGGCTGACCAGCGTCAGGCCGTGCACCGGGCTCTTCACCAGCTGCAGGCGGCCGTAGCGGGCCATGACGTCGACGATGTCGACCAGCAGCGGCTGCGGCACCGCGTAGCGGGAGAACGACACCAGCGCGTCGACGACCTGCTCGGCGTCGTGGCCGGCGGCGCGCGCGTTCCACAGCGCCAGCGGGGTGATGCCGGTAGGTGTGGACGTGCTCGGGCGCGCGCTCCAGCTCGGCGAACGGAGCGATAGCGGCGCGCGCTGCGCCGGCTTGCTCATGGTCGACTTCGAGCAGCACCGTCTTGTCGGACTGCACGATCAGGGGGCCGTCGGTCACTCGTCCATTATCCGGATTGGGCGGACATACTCTCGTCACCGCTGTACGGCCGCCTCCTGGCCGCCGTATCTCTTTGCGCAGCGTCGTCTTGAGGACCTTTGCCAGTGGCGTTGCGGGGCAGTTCCGGCACGTACTCGACGCGGGTAGGGGCACTTGAAGTGGGCCAGCCGCTCACGGGCATAGCCGATCAGATCGTCGGCTGGTCACCTGCGCACCGTCCTCGACGGCGACGACTGCGATGGGCGTCTCTCCCCACTCTGGCGTGCGGCACGCCCACCACGGCGACCTCACGAACCGCCGGGTGCCGGTAGAGCACCTCGCTCGACCTCGATCGGGTGGACGTTCTCCCCACCGGTGATGATCATGTCCTTCTTGCGGTCGACCAGCGTGATGAAGCCCTCTGGGTCCATGCGGCCCAGGTCTCCGGTGTGGAACCAGCCGCCGCGAAACGCCCTCGGCAGTCGCGTCGGGCATGCCCCAGTGCCTACCGAACACGTTCGGGCCGCGGACGATGAGCTCGCCCACATCGCCGATTGGTACGTCGCGGTCGTCCTCGTCGACGATGCGAGTCTCCACATGGAACAGGGGCCGTCCGATCGAGCGCTGTTCTTCTCCTTCACGTGATCGGCGTCGAGGATCGTAACCGCGGGAGCGGTTTCGGTCATGCCGAAAGCCTCCTGGAAGGGCACACCCTTTCCCTGGAAGTATTCGAGCACCGGCAACGGGCACGGTGCACCACCGGTGACGCGCCAGCTTGAGCGCCGACAGGTCGTAGGAGTCGAAATCCGGGGACCGTCGTCAGCGCGGCCCACATCGCCGGCACCAGGATCTGCACACGGTGACGCGCTCCCGCGCCATCGTGGCGAGCGTGTTCTCGGGGTCGAACGCCGGCAGCAACGCGACCGTCCCACCGAGGTACAACAACGGAAGCGTGTGCGAACCCAGGCCCCCGATATGGAACAGCGACATGACCGTCAGTGTCCGGTCGTGCTCGCGGAGGCCGTGTCCGATGAGGGTGTTGATCGCATTCCACAAGTGGTTGTCGTGGGTCAGCATCGCGCCCCTTGGGTCGTCCGGTGGTGCCCGACGTGTACATCAGGCAGGAACAGGCCGCTACCGGCCACGGGGATGCCCAGCGCGCGCGGCTCGCTGCTCGCAAGCACCTCTTCGAAGTCCCGCCTCGCCATCGGCCGGCTCGCCGCCGACCACCACTCAGGCGCGTACGCGGACGCCCCCACCGGCGAGCGCGGCGCGGGCGATATCGGACAGGTGACCCGACCACACGAAGACGTCGGCCCCGGAATCGGCCAACAGATAGGTCACCTCGGGGGCGGTGAGCCTGAAGTTGATGGGGCACGAAGAGAGCCCCGAGCTTGGCGGTGGCGAACATCGTCTCCAGGAAGGCGGCGCTGTTGACCAGCAAAGCGGCCACCCGGTCGCCCTGGCGCGCACCGAGCTCGCGCATTGCACGGGCGAGAGTTGGTCTGTGCGCCGGTCGAACTCGGCGTAGGTGATGCGACGGTCCCCGTCGATCACACGCGATGCGGTCTCCGCAGAGCAAGGCCCGTCGGGTAGCCCAACTGCCAATCCCACCGGTGGTCCCGCCAATCTTGCTGTCCATTCGCCGACCTTTCCCGCGGCGTCAATTCCGACTCATGATCGCGCCGGATCTCGCGACGAATCACTCGAGAACCGAACATCAAGGTCACGGTCCGTCGTCCGCCGACACCACCGACGTGACGCGGTGGATGGCGAACTCGCGGACCCGGCCCGACGCCGGATCGTAGGCGGTCAGCTGCCCGCCGCGGACGTTGATCGGCGCCACGACGCCGCTGCGTGGCCACCCCGGCCGGGTCGACGTAGCCGATCACCACCGACGACTGCAGCTGGGCCGCCTCCTGCAGCTGCGAGATGGCCACCGCCGGGTCGAGCCGCATGTTGGCGAACGGCGTCGCGCGCCACCTTGCGCAGCACCGCGACGATCGCGCTCAAGCGTCTGGCTGGTCGGGCGTCGGTCAGCGAGCCGTGGCGACGCGGCGATGCGGCGGCGCGGGCACCCGCGCGCCGCGGGCCCTGATGTCGACGATCGTTCCGGAGGAGTCCTCGGCCGCCGGGCGCGAAGCCGCGCGTCGCGCAGCGTCGGCGAGCACCTCTGAGATCGGCGCCTGTGACACCGCGACGGTCGGCGCGAGCAGCCGCATCTCCAGTTGCGCGGCGGCGGGCGCGCGCGACGGCCTGCGCCAGCAGCGCCGCGTCCTCGCACCGGACGAACGACTGGGCCATGCCGACCCGCAGCTGCTCCGTGCCTGACGGGCGACGTCGTCGATCAGATACGTCGAGCCCTTGCGGCACAGGCGTTTTCGAATGCCGGTCGAACAGCGCGTGCAGCTCGCTCGCGGTGCGTCCGGTGTCGAGGGCGCGCCGGATCGACGCCTCGCTGATGCGGTACACCATCGCGGCGCCCGCCGATTCCACGGTCGCGACCGACGCCAGTTGCTCGGCCAGGTCGCGCTCCAGCGGTCCGGGCACGATGACCGTCAGGTCGGCCTGCAGCAGGAAGTGATCGATGGGCGCGGGCAGCACCTTGTCCATCGCCGTCGACGACGTCGTCCGGCGTCGCCGGCAGCATCTTGCGCGCGCGGCAGGTGATCGCCCCGCGGCCGACGACGCCGAGCGCGTGCGCCTCGGTCAGCAGGTCGCCGGACCGGCTCGGGCTGCAGCCGCACCGCCCAGCGAGGGCGCCGCCAGGTCATCGCCCGCGACGCCTGACGGTGCGCGTCGACGCCCGCGCCCGGCGGGCAGGTCGGCGAGCATGCTCCAGCAGCAGCCGCCGGTCCAGCGGGGCGGCCGTGGAGAACAGCGAATCCGAAAGCGCCGCATAGGGTTTGCCGTCGGGGCCGCGGCCGCCGATCAGACTCGGCCTGCCGGGCAGCTCCAGCCACGTCGACGCCAGCAGGTGCCAGTCGCGGCCGGACCGGAGATTCGACGAACCGGTCGGCTGCCACCGTCGGCGCCCAGTAACGGGCCTGACGCCGTCGTGCGGTGTCGGGTTCGGGCATCCCTGCAGCGATCAGCCCCGCCGCCGCCGACACCTCGAGGATCAGGCCGAGCCGGCCCTCGTCGATGCCGGTGACCTTGGTCAGCCGCTTGACGTCGCGCACGCCGAGACCGCCGCTGCGAAGCTCGGGAACCGGTGTGGCGCCGAGGGTTTCGAGCACCAGCTCGACCTCACGCAGCAGATCGATCACCGCGCCGGCGGCCACGCGCGTCGACATCGGCGGCGGTAGTCGTCGACACGACGGGATCGGGCTGCGTCAGCTGCGACGGGTCCGGGCATGCTCGCCGCGCAGCACCTGACCGACCAGCCGCGGCAGGATCACGGTTTCGGCGTCCACCTGACGCAGCAGGCCCGCGGCCAGCAGCCGCTGCACCGGGCCGGTCCGGCGGGGTGCCCGGCGCGGCGTCGCGGGTCCGGCCCATCGGCGAGCCCTCCAGCAGCCGCCGCAGCAGGTCGCGCTGCGGCGTCGTCCAGCTGCTCGCCAGCCGATGCGGCGATCCGTCGCGGTCTGCTCGGCTGTCTTCGAGGATGGCCTGGCCGGGATACCAGGGCAGGCCACGCCGCGGCCTCGCGCGGCCACCCGCACCGTCGCGTCGCCCCACACCAGCGCGCGCTCGCGCAGGTCGTCGACGGCGGCGGTGACCGTGCCTCGCTCGCCCGGTCGCCGATCAGCGCAGCAGCGCTTGGACAGCGGGACCGCCGCGGTGTCTCGGCGTGCAGCATCGAGCAGCACGTCGAGCACCGCCAGCCGCAGAAAGTCGAGCTCGTCGGTGGCGGCCTTGACCGATGGACTGCCTGGCCTGCGCGCGGGCCGCCAGCGCCGCGATGCTGCCCGGCGGCGGCTGCGTCAGGTCGGGCCGCAGCTCCAGCAGCCGGATCAGCCGCTCGTCAGTCAAGCTCGGCCAGCCAGGCGCCCAGCGGGACGCCCGGATTGTGTTCAGTCATTGCTGACCAGCGTAAAGCAGCCCGCCGGTCGTCGCCAGTGGTCGCGGCGCCTGCCACAATATGAGGCGTGGCAGAGAACAAGCGGCAGAAGAAGTCAGTACGTCGACCCGGGCTGGCCCGCGATCAACGGCGAGGACGATCACGCGGTCAGCGAGCTGGCATCCGACCGCACCGGCGCGCTGTCGCCCTTCGGCGAGCTGACGTTCCCGCTGCCCGCCGACGAAATTCCGTACGTCCACCCGGTCACGGTCGTCAACAGGTAACGGTGGCCGAACCTCGCGCGCGGACCGGCTTTCGCACCTGCGACGAGTCCGGCGCGGCGCACATGGTCGACGTGACCGGCAAGGACGCCACCAAGCGCACCGCCGTCGCCGCGGGCACACTGCGGACGACGCGCCGATGTCGTCGCAGCTGATCGCCACCGGCGGGCTGCCCAAGGGCGATGCGCTGGCCACCGCGCGGGTGGCGGGCATCCTGGCCGCCAAACGCACCAGCGACCTGATCCCGCTGTGCCACCAGCTCGGCGCTGACCGGAGTCGACGTCGACTTCGAGGTCGGTGAGGCCGAGGTCGGCCATCACCGCGACCGTGCGCAGCACCGACCGCACCGGCGTCGAGATGGAGGCGCTGACGGCGGTGAGCGTCGCCGCGCTGACGCTCTACGACATGATCAAGGCCGTCGACCCCGCGGCCCGCATCGACGACATCCGGGTGCTGCGCAAAGAGGGTGGCAAGACTGGGCTTGGACGGATGATGAGCGCTTGCGCGAAGATCAGACGGTCATGACGCGTTCGGGACGGTGGTCATCGCCTCCACACGGGCGCGCGCGCGGGCGTCTACGAGGACCGCACGCGGCCCGATCATCGTCGACTGGCTCAACCAGCGGGGCATCACCACCCCGCACCCACCGTGGTCGCCGACGGCACCGAGTGGTCAACCGCGCGCTGTTCGCCGCGATCGGCGAAAACGTCGACGTGGTAATCACTTCCGGCGGCACCGGCATCTCGCCGACGGACCGCACGGCCGATGCCACCGCGGACATCGTCGACTATCAGATCCCCGGCCTGGCCGACGCGATCCGGCGCTCGCGGCCTGCCGCACGTGCCGACGTCGGTGTTGTCGCGCGGCGTGTGCGGCGTCAGGGACCGCACGCTGATCGTGAACCTGCCCGGCTCCGACCGGCGGCGTCAAAGACGGCCTCGGCGTGCTCGACGACGTCCTCGAGCACGCGCTCGATCAACTCAGCGGCAAGGACCACACGCGATGACCGCCGTCGTGCTGCGCGTCGAACTGACCGAGCAGCCTATCGAGCTGTCCGAGCACGAGGCGCTGGTGGCGCATCACGACCGGCCGGAGCCGTCGTGGGATTCGCCGGCGTGGTGCGCGATCACGACGACGGGCGCACTGTCGATCCGGCTGGAGTATTCCGCGCACCCTCGGCGCAGCAGACTTTGGCGGACGTGGCCGCCGAGATCGCGGCCGACTAGTCACGGCGTGCGGGCCATCGCGGTCAGCCACCGCATCGGCACGCTGCAGATCGGCGACGCCGCACTGGTGGCAGCCGTCGCAGCCGATCACCGCGGCGGCGGCATTCGAGACGTGTGCCCGCGCTGGTGGACACCGTCAAGGCGCGGCTACCGGTGTGGAAGCACCAGTTCTTCGCCGACGGCTCCGACGAGTGGGTCGGATCCGGCCTGAGCCGGCTGAGCGCGGGACCGGCAGGGCGCGGCGGCAGCGTCGGGTGCCGGTGCCGGCGGCGGCGGAACTCCGTGCCGGAGCAGCGGCCGCGGAGCCGCCGGGTGACCGGCAGCGGTCGGGCCGGAGCCTGATCCGGGTACGGCGTGTTCATGCGCGCGCTGGGCCAGCCGCCATGATCAACGCGTCCTTGCCGCTGATGTCCTGCGTTCTGGACCGCGTTGCCACAGGTCCTTGAGGTACGCTGACGTTGGGGCTGGTCGCCGTCCGGCAGCGCCGACGGATCCATGGTCGTGCCCGGCGGCAGGTTGTCCGGGCTCGCCAGGTGCGGCATGCCGTCCGGCAGGCGCAGGCAACGCGGCGGCCGGATCGGTCATCGCCTGGTTGGCGGCGTCGAAGGCCGGGCCGGGGATGTTGACCGCGTTGAGCGGGGCCAGCGGATCCGGCGCGGGTGCCGCGAGCTCGGCCTGCGGCGGTGCAGCAGCGGGCGGCCAGCGGAGCCGGTGGGGCGGGCGGGGGCGCGGCAGCACTGGGTCGAGCGGAGCCGGTGCGGTGTAGCAGCGCCACATCTGCGGCTGATCGACGGGTGCCGGCGCCGGCGACATCCCAGTCGGGGTGAGCGCCCGACGTTCGCGTCCTCGATCGGGCGGCGCGTCGGCGGCGGCGGCGGCATCGGCGGTGCGGGCTGGTCGAACGAGGCGGCGACGACGGGTGCCTCGACGGGCGGCGCGTGCTGCGCAGGCGGCGGCGCGACGGCAGTGGCGCGTCGAGTGCGACGGTCGGGCGCCGGCGGCAGCGTGCGATCCGGAGCGGGCGGGAGGCGGGCGGCGGCGCGGCAGCGGCGCCGCGAGCGGATCGAACGGTGCGGGCGGCGGCGGCGCGACGGGTCGACAGCGGTGCGTGCGCGGGAGTCGGCGCGCGCGTCGGGCGGTGCCGGCAGCGGCGCGCGAGCGGATCGAACGGCGTGCGGGCGGTGGCGGGCGCGAACGGGTCGAAGGCGGTGGCGGCGGGCGGCAGCTCGCCGTTGACGGCACGGATCGTCGAGCGGCCTGCGGCTCGTTGACGACGTTGCGCGGCGTCGGCACCGGACAGCGCGGCCACCGCACACCGGCCATGCGCCGCTTGCCCTGCGTAGCGAGCACGCGCTCGGCGACGGCGATCTGCTCTTCCTTGGTGGCCATGTGCGCGGCAGGCGCGTACTGGCCGCCGCCGTGAGACGCTCCAGGTGCCGGGCGAGAACTGCAGCCCGCCCTGGTAGCCGTTGCCGGTGTTGATGGCCCAGTTGCCGCCGGATTCGCAGCGTGCGACCTGGTCCCATTCGCCGTCGGTAGCGGCGCCAGCTTGCCCGGCGAGGGCGAGGCTTCCGCTTCCGATGACTGCGCCGGTGAAGGCGATCTTCGCGACGTTTACTGCCGATGCAGTGGGCTTGCGGTGCCGTCCACTCATAGGTGCGCTAGGTCCTCTCTTATGCGCCCACGAGGTCAGCTGTCGGGTTCGGGCTGGAGAGGTTGCCCGGCCGTGCGGTGAAGACGCACGGCTTCACCCCAAGGAGCCGCAAGCGGCTCCTGGTCCTATCTATCTCGGTGGACCGGTGGGTCCCCGCCTCCATCCAAGTTGTTCGTCGTTGTTCCGTGCACCAACGGATGGAGCTCGGCGCAGTTGGGCACGGCGGGCCAATCGATTACGGGTCGATGGCTTGGGAATGAACGCTAACGGGTCGCCTTGATCACGTCACCTTTTGCTCGGCATTCGGCGATTCGCCTGCAGGCAAATCCTAATAAGGCTCTAAATCCGCCAGGACAGCCAAGGTGTTTCCGCAGGTGCAAGTTCATAGGTACACAATCCGTAGTCAGCTTGTGACCATTTCGTGATGTGACGTAAATCACGGTTATCCGCCGGCAAACGGCGGAAGAACATCGACGGTCTGAGCCGTCGTACAGCGTCATCGCCCAGTCGCGCACGCGCAATTCCGTCGCACAGGTATGAGCATCGGCTCAGCACTTTCGCCAGTTCGGCGTCACGTTCACCGAGGCCTGCGACCAGCGCTGCGACGGTGGTGCCCGGCGCGACGCCGATCGATCTCGTCCTCGAAGCCCGCCGCCGCGCGAGCGGCCGCGAACGTAGCGGACGGTCACCTCTCGACCGCCACATCAGCCGCCGATCGCGCTCATCGGGCGGTCCGGCTGCACGAAGTCCGGGTCGTTGATGCCGTGGCCCGCCGCCTTGACCCACATCGCGGCGCGCCAGGCGGCTGCCAGTGCGTCGTCGTCGGCGCCTGCGCGCATGAGGCGCCGCAGGTCGGTCTCCGTGCTGGGCGAACAGGCAGTTGCGGATCTGGCCGTCGGCGGTCAGCCGGGTGCGGTCGCACGCCGCGCAGAACGCGTGCGAGACCGAGGCGATGATGCCGACCTTGCCGCGGCCGCCGTCGACATCCCACAGCTCGCGCAGGTGCCGAACCGCGCGGCGCGCGGTCCGGTCGTCAGATCGAAATGGCGTCTGCAGGACGGCCAGCACGTCGTCGGCGGCGATGGCCTCGCCGCGCTTCCACTCGTGGCCGGCGTCCAGGGGCATCTGTTCGATGATGCGCAGCTGGTATCCGTGGTCGAGGCAGAACCGAAGCAGCGGCGACGGCGTCGTCCAGCCCGGTGACCGGATCCAGCACCGCGTTCACCTTCACCGGCGCTCAGCCCGCGCCGGCCTGTCGCGGCCTCGAGGCCCGTTCAATACGTCGTGCAGAGCCGGTCGCGGCGGGTGATGTGCGCGAAGCGTGCGGCGTCGACGGTGTCGAGTGAGACGTTGATCCGGTCAAGCCCGGCCTGCTTGAGGCCTGGCGGCCCGCTTGTCCAGCCCAATGCCGTTGGTGGTCAACGCGATTTCGGGCGCGGACTCAGCGCGGCAGCTGCGGCGACGACATCCTCGAGGTGCTTGGCCACCAACGGCTCGCCGCCGGTGAAGCGGACGCTGGTGATGCCGAGCCTGGTGACCGCGATGCGCAGCAGCCGGGTCAGCTCGTCGAGTGCTGCAGCAGCTGCTCGCCGGGCAGCCAGTCCAGTCCCTTCGGCGGGCATGCAGTAGCGTGCAGCGCAGGTTGCAGCGATCGGTCAGCGACACCCGCAGATCGGTGGCGACGCGGCCGAAGGTGTCGACGAGCGGTCCGTCGGTCGGCGCATCCTTCTGCGATCTCCGGATGGACGCTGCACCGACGGCACGCCAAGCGTCGATGATGGTCATGCGGCGGGCCTTGAGGGAAATCGTGAGCGAGCGCGCCTGTCTATGGAACGATCTCCTTGCCGAGCGGCACCAGCGAAACCGGGATCAGTTTGAGGTTGGCCAGCGCCAGCGGGATGCCGATGATCGTGATGGCCATCGCCACGGCACTGATCACGTGTGCCGATGGCCAGCCAGATGCCGAACAGGATGACCCAGATGACGTTGCCGATCAGCGCGCCGGGCCGCGGTCCCGGCTTCTCGACGATGGTGCGGCCGAACGGCCACAGCGCGTAGGACGCGATGCGCAGCGCGGCGAATCCGAACGGGATCGTGATGATCAGGACGAAGCAGATGAGCGCCGCCAGCAGGTAGCCCAGCGCCAGCCATAGGCCGCCGAAGATCAACCAGATGATATTCAGGATCAGGCGCATCTCTCCTCCAGCGGTGGTTTCAGACTACCGAGGAATGGGGGTGATGGCCGGGGCGGCCTCCGAGTAGGATCACCACAACGCGTCCCGGCGCAGGCGGGACGCTTTCCTAGTATGTACGTGAGACAAGCGGGTGAGACCAGTGCCGACCGGCAGGGTTAAGTGGTACGACGCCGAGAAGGGCTTCGGCTTTCTGTCCCAGGAGGACGGCGAGGACGTCTACGTCCGGTCCTCGGCGTTGCCCGACGGCGTCGAGGAGCTGAAGGCCGGGCAGCAGGTCGAGTTCGGCGTGGCCGCCGGTCGCCGCGGCCCGCAGGCGTTGAGCCTCAAGCTGATCGACCCGCCGCCGAGCCTGACGCCGGACCCGTCGCGAAGCCGCCGCCGCCGAGCACAAGCACACGCCCGACGAGCTGCACGGCATGGTCGAGGACATGATCACGCTGCTGGAGGGCGCGGTGCAGCCTGAGCTGCGCAAGGGCCGCTATCCCGACCGCAAGACCGCCCGCCGGGTTTCTGAAGTGGTCCAGGCCGTCGCCCGCGAGCTGGACAGCTAAGGGTGTCCTGAATAATCCGGGTGCGTAACAACGCTCCGATCCCAGGCTTGCGCCATCCCACCCCGGCTGCAACGCTGAACACGCGGGCGAGGCGCCCCGGAGTCGCGCTCAACCTCGACTTGTTGTCGACTATTTCTTGATTTTCGACAACAACTCGATGTTCGAGCTCTAGACCGGGCAGCCCGCCGCGCGCAGTGCAGCCCGAGTGCGTTCGACGATGACACGTGGCCTGGTATCGCAACATGTCGGCGCTGACACGGACGATTCGCCACCCCATTGCCTCAAGTTCAGCCTGACGGTCGATGTCGCGGGTACGTCTAGCCGGATCTGTCCAGTGTTGGACGCCGTCGTACTCGACGCCGACCCGCCAGTCATCCCAGCCCATGTCGATGCGGCCCACGAAATTTCTGAAAAGGTCGAATACTTCGATCTGTGTTCGCTGTGGTCGTAGACCCGCGGACGTCAGCACCAGGCGGGTGCGGGTCTCTTGAGGAGCGATTCGGCGCCGGCATCGGCCAGGCCGATCGCTTCGCGCAACTGCACGACACCCCGCGACCCACGGTGGCGCTCGCTGAGCACCGCGATGTCGGCGGGGCTTCAACATGGTGGCCTGCATGAGTGCGTCGAGGCGAATGACAGCCAGCATCAGACCACGTCGGCGTCCCAGATCGAAAGCGGTGCGCGCTGGCGTGGTGACGGGAATGCCCCGCAGTAGACAGGGTTTCGTCGTCCCACAATTTGTCGCTGTGCAAGACGATGCCGTCGGTCTTGTCCAGCGACGCACGGTTCAGTTCAGCCGGCAGATGCGCGTCGATCCACAGCGACCCGTGCAGCGCTGCAGCCGAAATGCCTGCGACGGTCGCCTGCCTTCCGACCACAACCACGCGGCCACCGCTTTCTCGAAGGGGGTGAGTGGCTGACCCGTTGGGACGTACACATTTCGAAAAACGGCGTCGTAACGCGTCCGCAGCTGATAACCGGTAACAACTGCCGCTGGCCAAGGGCCTGCGGTGCCAACGAAAGGCCAGGCTGGCGACGCCATGGTTGTACGACGCCAACGGAATAGACCGCGTTCCAGGGGCATGCTGGAGGCATGGCTGCGTATGTCTCCAACGGCGGCGAGTTCAACCGCGATACCAACTACATCACCACCCGCATCACCGCTGACGGTCGCGACGGCTATCCCGTCGAGCCGGACCGTTACCGGCTGATCGTTGCTCGGGCCTGCCCGTGGGCCAACCGCGCGATCATCGTCCGGCGGCTGCTCGGGCTTGGAGGACGCGTTGTCCATCGGCTTCTGCGGGCCGACGCACGACGAGCGCAGCTGGACGTTCGACCTCGACCCCGGCGGCGTCGACCCGGTGCTCAAGATCCCGCGGCTGCAGGACGCCTACTTCAGGCCCGGTTCCCGGACTACCCGAAGGGCATCACGGTGCCCGCCATCGTCGACGTGCCGACCGGGCGAGGTCGTCACCAACGACTTCGCGCAGATGACGCTGGACCTCTCCACCGAGTGGAGCGGCTACCACCGCGACGGTGCGCCGGAGCTGTATCCCGTGACGCTGCGCGACGAGATCGACGAGGTCGCCCGGCGGCATCTACACCGAGGTCAACAACGGCGTGTACCGGTGCGGGTTCGCCGGCTCACAGGAGGCCTACGACGAAGCCTACGACCGGTTGTTCACCGCGCTTGACTGGCTGTCCGAGCGGCTGGCGAACCAGCGGTATCTGGTCGGCGACACCATCACCGAGGCCGACGTCCGGCTGTTCACCACGCTGGCCCGCTTCGACGCCGTCTACCACGGCCACTTCAAGTGCAACCGGTACAAGCTCACCGAGATGCCGGTGCTGTGGGCCTACGCGCGGGACCTGTTCCAGACGCCCGGCTTCGGCGACACCATCGACTTCGTCCAGATCAAGCAGCACTACTACATCGTGCACACCGACATCAATCCGACGCAGCATCGTGCCCGAAGGGCCGGACCTGTCCAACTGGCTGACGCCTGCACGGCCGGGAAGCATTGGGCGGCAAGCCGTTTGGCGAACGGCACACCGCCGGGTCCGACGCCGGAAGGCGAGCGCGTGCCCGCGAGGCCACGTCGGCCGGCTAGGCCACACGGTGCCGCACCGACCACTCGGCGTGCGGCACCGGGAACTCGTTGTCCCGCTCGTCGCGGACCAGGGTCGGCAGTTGCACCGCGATGCCAAACAGCCTGCCGCGGTGCGGATCCACGGTGGGGATGGTGACCGCAAGCTTCGTGTTGGGCGCGGAACTCGTCGACGACGCTGTCGTCGGCACCCTCGTAGGACCGCACGCAAGCACCCATGGAGCGCGTGGCGATCGCGGGAGGCACCGACAACTGCACGGGGTGACGCGAGGTCGACGGCGAGTTCGCCGTCGGTCTGCGGACTGTCGCAGTCGGTGGGGTTGAGCACGTCGCAGTACCGGTACGGTCCCACCCGCACCAGCTGGCCGTGCGAATAGGCGCTGATCTCCGGATGTTCCGGTGGCGGGTGCTGAGTCGAGCCGCCAGATCAGCACGCCGGTCAGCACAGACGCGCACGACCGCGACGACCGCCAGCGCGGCGAGAACGCGCTTCACTCCGGCGCCACCGGCGCCGAATCCGCGTGCCGCCCTCCTGCTCGGCGAGCACCGGACGGTTGCCGCCGAAGCCGGGTATCAGCGACTCGCCGAAGTAGCTCACCACCGTCTGCGCCAGCCCGAGGATCAGCACGGCGGTGATCGCCGTGAAGCCCACCCACAGATCGGTGTACACCAGCACACCCGTCGGCGCCGCCGGCCACCCAGCGCCAACTGCAGCAACGACTCTGAGCGTCCGAACGCCGACGCGCGCGACTTCTCCGGGCAGATCGTCCTGCAGCGACGCGTCCAGCGACGCCTTGGCGATCGCCGCCGCCGCGGCCGTGACCAGCGTGGCGATCGCGGCCACCATCAGCTTGCCGGTCAGCGCGGTGGCCAGCGCGACGGCGGTGACCGCGATCGTGCAACGCACCACCAGCTGCGCCGGATGGCCGAGCTTGCAGCCGCGCGCTGGTGAAGTTGCCCGCGAAGTTGCCGATCGCCGCCGCCGCGCCGATCAGCACCGAGGATCGCGCAGCTGCTCCCAGCCGCTGGCGTCGTGCGACTTGGCCACGAACGCGGGATACAGGAACAGGAAGCCCGACCATCACCTTGATCGTGCAGTTGCCCCACAGCGCGGTAATGATGTTGCGGCCCAACGGTTGTCGCGCTGAGTCCGGACGTCTTCTGCCGCTCGGGGTGGCGGCGCAGCTCCCGTCTGCCGGCCGTGGTAGCTCAGCGTGGTGGGTACCTCGCCCGCGGTCACCTCGACCCACTTCGGGATCCGCATCGACAGCGCGGCGCCGGCCACGCGTGACGCGCGACGATGACGTACAGCGCGCCGGGCAGATGGAACAGGTCGAACAGATACTCCGCGCCGGCGGCGATCGCGCCGCCGACCATCGTTCCGCCCGAGTAGCCCGAAGGTCGTCAGCCGCGAGTTCGACCCGCACCAGGTCGATCGTCGGCGGCAGCACACGCGGCGTCACCGCGCTGCGCAGCACGCTGAATGACTTGGACAGCACCATCATTCCCAGCGCACACGGGTACAGCACCCAGGACGGGAAGCTGCCGGTCGCGCCGTCGTAGTTGGCGATCAGCACCACGACCAGCGCGGTGCGCAAGACGAACGACGTGGCCAGCGCCACGCGGCGGCCGTGCTGCAGCCGGTCCAGCGCGGGCCCGATCAGCGGGCGATGACGGCGAACGGCGCGATCGTGATCAGCAGGTACAGCGCGACCTTGCCCTTGCTCTCCCCGGAGGCCGCGGCGAAGAACAGCGTGTTGGCCAGTGCCACTGCCATCGCCGCGTCGACGGCGAAGTTGGCCACCACCGGCCACGTCAGCGCGGTCAGGCCCGACTTGTCGGCGCCGTCGGCGGTGGCGGCGCGGTGCAACAGACCGTACATCTTCGAGCCCATTTCGCGGCTGCGCTGCGCGGCCGCCCGGGTGACGGTGACCTGCTGGCCCGCGCCTGCGCCGACGCCGCTGGTGGCGGGCGCGTCCGACGGTGCTCACGGCCGCGGTGCTCGTCGAGCGGCGGCAGCCACCGATTGGCGCTCGGCATGCGAGGAGCGGCGCGGCCGTCGGTAGCCGACGCCGACGCCGGGGTCGCTCGGGATAGTTCGCCATTCCGGGGTGCTCGCTCGTCGGCATCGGCGGGCGGCCGCGGCGGGTAATAGCGATGATCACGCTGACCCCGCCGGGCCCCGGTCGTCACGCCGCGATCCGGTCACGCCAACGATTCTCCCCCATCGCGGCGGTAGCGGGCGTGCAGGCGACCGGTGTGGCTCGCACGGTCGCGGCTCAGGCAGTATTGAGTGGCGATGGACAGCGTGGACACCGCACAGATCGCCCCGACCTGGAGGCGGTGCTGATGGGCGCCGTCGAGCTGGCCCGCGCGGCGATCATCGAGTTCAGCGGCGAGGACACCGTCGGCGAGTACCTCGGCGCCAGCTTCGAGGACCCGACCGCCGCGACGCATCGGTTCCTGGCCGATATGCCGGGTTACCAAGGCTGGCAGTGGGCCGTCGTCGTGGCCGCCTGCCCCGGCGCCGACCACGCCACGATTAGCGAAGTCGTGCTGGTTCCCGGCCCGACGGCGCTGCTGGCGCCGCAAGTGGGTGCCGTGGCAGGAGCGCGTCAAGCCCGGCGACCTGAGCCCAGGCGATCTGCTGGCGCCCGCCCACCAACGACCCACGGCTGGTGCCCGGCTACATGGCGCAGCGGTGACCCGCAGGTCGACGAGGTCGCCGTCGAGGTCGGGCTGGGCCGCCGTCAGGTGCTCAGCGAGTTGGGCCGCAGCGACGCCGCGCAACGCTGGCACGACGGAGACTTCGGTCCCGGATCGGCGATGGCCCGGTCCACCCGCCGCGTGTGCCGCGACTGCGGCTTCTACCTGCCCCTGGCCGGGGCGCTTGGGCATGATGTTCGGGGTGTGCGCCAACGAGCTGGCCGCCGACGGGCACGTCGTCGAGTCCGAATACGGTTGCGGCGCACACTCCGGACACCCCGCAGCCGGCCGGCACCGGCTCGCCGCTGTACGACCCGTTCGACGACGGCGTGCTCAGACGTCACCGAACCGCCGGCGCCGAGCGACGAACCGCAAGCCTCGAGCGACGACGAGCAGCAACGCCCGAGCGACGTGCCGCAAGCCTCGAGCGATCAGAACAGCAGGCGCTGAGGCGACGAGGCCGGTCAGGCGCTGACGTAGTCGGCGAGGTGCTCGCCGGTCAGCGTGGAGCGGTCGGCATACGAGGTCGGGGTGTGCCCTCTAAGATGCCAGCGAAGACAATGGTCAAGTTCTGTCGCGCATCTCCGCCAGGCGGTTGCTGAGGTACTCCCGGTCGGCATCGGTCCGAGCGAGTTGGAGCGCCTGGCGGTAGCACGCCGCCGCCGCCTCGCGACGTCCCGATGCGGCGCAACAGATCCCGCCCGCGCAGCGGGTAGCAAATGATAGTCGGCGAGCTTCCCGGCGGCCTCTAACGCGGGCGAGCATAGCGAGTCCAGCCGCGGGACCGTCGGCCATGGCCAGCAGCGACAGCGTGGTTGAGCCGGACAACCGGGGTAGGCATCATTCGCGCCAATTGCGAGTAGAGGCGGCGACCTGCGGCCAGGTCGGTGGCCTCGGCGTCCGGTGCATTCGCGTGGCAGGCGGCGATGGCGGCTGGATCTGATACGAGCCAGGTTGGCCGCGGCGAAAGCGCCGAGTCGAGGAGCTCAGTTCCCTCACGGATGGCCGCCCGATCCCATCGGCCGCGGTCCTGATCCTCCAGCGCTAGCAGTTGCCCGGTACGGTCGAGCCGACGCGGCGCGGCGGGAGTCCTGCAAGAGCATCAACGCGAGCAGGCCGGCGACCTCGGGTTCACCGGCATGAGTTGGTTGAGGATCCGCCGACGGCGGATGGCTTCGACACAGCAGATCAGCGCGGATGGGGTCGGCGCCGGCTGTGGCGGCGTAGCCCTCGTTGAAGAGGAGATAGATCACAGCCAATACCGCGGGGATGCGCTCAGGGAGTGAGATCTGCGGCGGGACCGCGCATGGATGGCGGCCTCGCGGATCTTGCGTTTGGTCCGCACCAATCGCTGCGCCATCGTCGACTCCGTGACCAGAAACGCCCGAGCGATCTCAGCTGTGGTGAGTCCGGAGGAGGGTCCGCAACGTCAGAGCGACATGCGACCGTCGAGCGGCAACGCCGGATGGCAGCAGGTGAAAATCAGCCGTAGCCGGTCGTCGAGGACCCTGCCGTCAGGCCCAATCGCGGTCAGCCGCGTCTGCAATCATGGCCGCCTCCCGGAGCTTGGCGGCCCCGGTTGCATTGCGGCGCAGGCGGTTTAGGCCATGGTTGCGTGCCGTTGTGGTGAGCCACGCCCCTGGGCTACGCGGGATACCGTCGCGGGGCCAACGCAGCAGCGCACGTGCAACGGCCTCTTGCGCGCACTCCTCGGCCAGATCCCAATCCCCGGTTACGCCGATCAAGGTCGCGACGATGCGGCCCCACTCCCGGCGGAAGACCGTCGCAACCGCGTCCTCTACCTCGCTTCGTCCGGCCAGAGTGGCCTCACCTCAATTGATCCGAACGTGGCCGCCGGATGCTTGGCGGCCACGGCAATGGCTCTCGTCCAGATCGTCGCACCCGATCAGGTCTGAACCCGAGAATGTGCTCCTGGTCTCGGCGAACGGGCCGTCGGACACTAAGTGTCTCGTTGTCGCGCACCCGCACCACCGTCGCCGCGGTGGCGGAGCGCAACCGGCTGCCGAACTTGCGCACCCCTCGATCGTCCATCTCCTTGACCCAGTCACGGGTTTGCGCCATCACTGCGTCATCGACATCCTTGAGTCCAATTGCCGGTTCCGATTCGATTCCACTAGATCATCAGCAGATACTGCATCGCATACCCTTCCTAGATATTGGTGGTTCTCGCTGCGGTGTCATGCGCCGCAGCAGGAAATGACGTCAGCAGCACCAAACTGGCCACTCCGATGACTACCGCAACCACGAACCCGAACCGATAACCGTCGGTTAGCGCGTATGCTGGCTCGATCTCTAGCCGCCGCGCGGTTGGTCATCGCCAAACCGCAGCGCTGGAGAGCACCGCGACGCCAACCGCGCCACCGATCTTGGAACGCCGCGGCGCTGATTCCGACGCGACACCTGGAGGCGCTCTGACACTCCGGACAGCGCCGCGATTTGGTTCGGCGACCGTGCCGGCCCTGAGCCCCATACACCGAAGATCACCAAACCGGGCAGCATGTCGACGACATAGTTTCCGCGCGCGTCGATCTGGGTGAGGTATGCGCATGCCAGCGCGGTCGGCAAGAGGCTCACTGCCGCGACCGGCCTCGGCCCGAATGCGGTGACTATCTCTCTGTCCGGTATACGAGCCGGCCATCGCCATGGCTGCGTTCACCGATGTCATCACGCCGAAAGCGTTAGCAACCGAGGACGCCCTGTGCGTACAGCGTGAGCATAGAAACGATATCCCGCCGAATGCCATGATCCCGATTGGCGACAATGACGAGGTTGCCGCCGATCAAACTACGCGAAGCCAGGACACCTAACCGAATCAGGCGGATCGATCGAACGCGACTCGACTCGCCAGAAGATCGCTCAAGCAGGCCGCACCCGCCAGTGCACCCACTGGCCGGTGGATTCATCCGTTCGCCGGTGCCTCGCACCACGGCGTAGATCAGCGACCAGCAACGCGGCGGGTCACGCTCGCCGCGCCAAGCAGGTCGAACGGACCTTGGCGAACACTTCAACCCTCCTGTTGCACAACACCATTGGACACAAGACGAGGAGTACGACGCAAACCGGAACGTTGACAAAGAAGATCCACGGCCAACCAAGCCCATCCGTGACCGGGCCGCCAAGCAGGGCACCAGCGGTGCCGCCGATGCCGCCCGTAACACCCCAGGCGCCCAGCGCCTTGTTGCGTTCGCGGCCTCGGGAAAGGTAGCCACGATGATGGAGAGCGCATCAGCGCCATCACCGCGGCCGCGGCGCTCCTGCAGCCATCCTGGCCAACACCAGCAGCTCGCTCGATGGCGCGAACCCGCACACCAACGATGACAGCGCGAAGAGTGCCAAGCCACCCATGAATGTCCGCCGGCGCCCGAGCCGGTCGGCCGCCCGGCCGCCTAGTAGCAGAGTCCGCCGAACAGGACTGCGTACCCACTCGATCACCCCGTGCGACGTGCTCGGAGCCATAGCGGAGATCGCCCTCAATCGATGGAATTGCCACGATCACGATCGACGCATCGAGGATGACGACGAAGAAAGCCGTGCACAGCAGGCCCAGCGCGTACCAGCGGCGCGTGTCCCGGCGCGCTTGGGCTATTGGCCGCTCCAACGTGCGACTCTGTCTCGGTCACCGGTCCCTCCTTGCGCATGGAATCGGGGTGAACTTCGCCTACAACAAGGCGACAAACGCGACCGCGGTGATAGTCGACAGGACGCGACTCAGACCCCGGTCACAGCGCGCGTTGGCCCGTCCATACCCCTGCTGGTTTCGACAGAGTTCACGCTCGCCGCCGGCACCTCCACCACCACGACCGTGCCGCCAGCAGACGCGTCGCCACCCGATCCAGCCGCACTCGCGGCGATGGCCGCCTCCTTCGGCGTCGAAATCCTAGGGCCGCCGGCCTAACCCATGACGGGTGCTCGGCGCTGTTCGGCCTCTGAGCCAGTGGTGTCGAGCGTCGCGCTGAAAGCGGCGACGGTCCCGACGATGTGTGACTCCATGGCGGCACGGGCGACGTCGGGGTTCTGCGACCTGATCGCGGTCCTGATGACGTCGTGGTCGTGGTTTCGATCGCGGATCGGAGTTGGAGAGCTGCTGGACGCCACCGATCGTGGTGACGAAGAAGTCGGACAGATCCCACATCCGCTCGCTGAGGTTTGCCATCACCCGCGAATGCGACATCCGGTGGATGACCAGGTGGTAGTCGCGATTGAGGAAGCGGTATTCGCGCGACCGTTCCTCAGGGTCGTCGAGCTCCTCGAGATCGGCGATGCGCTGCCATGCGTCGCCCAGCTCGACGAGCTGGGCGTCCGATCGTCGTGCGGCCGCGGCGGCAGCGATCTCGCCTTCGAATCGACCGAAGAGGTTGAAGAAGTCCCTGATCTCCTGCGCGGAGTAGTGGGCGACTCGGCAGCCGCTCTGTGGGACGATCTCGACGATCCCGGTGGCCTCGAGCCGGCGCATGGCGTCCATGACCGGTTGCTTGCTCACCCCGAACTCCGCCTTCACCTCCTCGATCGAGATCCGGGATCCGACCGGGTAACTGCCGGCGAGGAGCCTCTCCTTGAGCTCGTCGAGTAGCACCTGGCCCAGCCGCTGACCCGCGCGAGCGGACGGGACGGAGACCGGCATCGACCTCGCTCCTTCCTGTCGTCCGCCACCTTACTCTAGCATGCCACATCGAGGCCGTAGACATTCTCTTGACCACTTGAAGCTGGAGACGTCTAGACTCGATCGAAGTAACTAGCATGCCAACTTGCCGGCAGCTGATCCAGGAGATGCATCCATGGAGTTCAACAAGTCCACGACTGCCTTCCTCGCGTGTCACTGGCAGAACGACGTGGGTCGACTCGGACGGCGCCTTCACTCCCTTTTACCGGGCACGGATGGAGGAGCACGGAGTCATCCACGTCGCGAGGCGACTGATCGACAGCGCACGTCGGTCGGGAGTTCGTGTCGTCTACGCCAGGGTCGCGTTCGCCAGAGGCGCACCGCGACCTGGTCACCAACATCCCGCTGCTTCAGCCATGGTCCTACAGCAGCGGTGCTTGCTGGACGGAACATCCGCCACCGAGATCATCGACGAACTCGAGCCCTGCAGGCAGAAGACTGGGTCATCACGAACACGAAGGTCAGCGCCTTCGCCTCGAGCGACCTCGATGAGGCGACCGCGCGGCGCGGGCATCGACACCGTGGTCCTGTTCGGTGTCGCGACCAATCTCTCCGTGGAGCAGCACCGGGCGCTCCGCCGGGGACCTGGCTACCGGGTCGTCATCGTCGCCGACGCAGTGTGAAGCGGCGACCGACCGGGCCCACGAGGCAAGCCTCCGAGTCGTTCGCCCTGTTGGGCGAGGTCGCGACCACCGATGAGGTCCTCGCCGCGCTATGAGCACGAATGGCTTCGAATCATGATCGAGGTCCGGATCGCGCCAGTGGCCGCGGCCCAGGACACCGCGCTGGTCAACGAGCTCGCTGCCCTCGTCAATCGGCGTGTACGCACTCGCCGAGGAAGGACTCTGGGTGGACGGCACGCCCCGCACGACGCCGGAGAGGATGGCCGAGTTGATGGCCGCCGGGCAGATCGCCGTCGCCTGGGCGGATGAGCGGATCGTCGGCGCCATCCGGATCCAGCGGCTGGACACCGGCGAGGGCGAGTTCGGGATGCTGGTCGCCGACCCCGCGTCACCGCGGCCACGGCGTCGGCCGCGAACTCGTCCGGTTCGCCGAGCGCTGGAGTCGCGAGCAGGGCCTCGACACGATGCAGCTCGAGGTCCTGGTACCGCGGCAGTGGTCTCATCCGAGCAAGGAGTTCCTGACGGCCTGGTACGCCCGCATCGGCTACCGCCCGGTGCGGACAGGGCAGTTCGAGGAGAGCTATCCTGAACTCGCGCCGCTCCTCGCAACACCCTGCGACTTCGTCATCTATCACAAGAGCTTGCGTACCTTGCCGAATGATGACGCTTTGCTCAGCGTGTGACCACAGCTAGTGATGATCCAGTGCAACGCGCGGGCGGTCAGTGTTCTCTGTTGTGCCCGTTGGGCTTTCGGCCGCACGCCTGGATGAAGAGATCGGAGGTGCACCGAGCACAGACGTTCACGTAGCCGTGTCTAGGCGTCTCGGACGGGCTGGTAGGTGAGGAAGGCGAGGCCGTCACTCGACGGTCTGGGTGTCGACGAGGCGCATGGGTTTCTTGTCGCTGGTCTCGCCGAAGAGGCGCTCGCCGGCCCCGAGCACGACCGGGATAGATCACCAGCCGCAGCTCGTCGACGAGGTCGTGCTCGATCAGCGTGCGCACGAGCTGGAAGCTGGCAGGGACGACGATTTCCCCGTCTAGCTCCTGCTTCAGCTTCGAGACCTCGTTCACCACGTCGCCCTTCAGCACCGTCGAGTTGTTCCAGTCGGGATCTTCGAGGGTCGAGGACACGACGTACTTGGGCAGGCTGTTCAACCTGTCCGCCAACTCGCCACTCCGGGATGGCCACCGCGCGGCGAAGAACTCGTAGCTGCGCCGACCCAGCAGCAGGGCCTCGGCGCCCAGCGCCTCGTCGAGCGCGACCTTGCTCGACGCTTCGCGGTCCTTGTCCCGATCTGGCCGAACCAGCCGCCGAGCCTGAAGCCCTCGTCACCGGCCGGGTCCTGGATGACTCCGTCGAGAGTGACGCGCTTCTGCTGATGACGATCTTTCCCATCTCGGTTCTCCGTTGATGGTGTTGTCGGCTACCAACTGATGTAGAACCCGTGACGTCCGGAAAGCGGGCGCCCTACCAACGCCCAGTTCGCCCCTCGGCCGGTGTCTGAGCGACAGAATGGAACTGGCACAAGCCGGCGGGACGGAGGTGACGCGCTGGTGACTGCGGTGCCAGCCGACCTGATCTCCAGGGCACGGGCTGGGGACGGCAACGCATTCCGAGAGCTCACCGAGCCACACCGCCGAGAGCTACAGACGCCCGTCACCTGCGAGCCGACGACCAGCCAGAGAGTGGGACGTGCCCAACGTTGAACCGCCTGAGCCGACCCGGCTCGGCGAGGTCGTATGGCTCGAGCCGTTTCCCGACGCCCTCCTCGAGGGTGCGATCGACGTGCCGCTCGGCCCGGAGGCCCGCTACGAGCAGACCGAATCCATCTCGCTGGCCTTCGTGACCGCCCTTCAGGTCCTGCCGCCTCGCCAGCTCGCCGTCCTCATCTTGCGCGACGTCCTCGGATTCCACGCCAACGAGGTGGCCGACATGCTGGACTCGACCGTCGAATCGGTCAACAGCGCCCTCAAACGGGCGCGCGCCAGCCTGCAGCGCCGACGGCCGCCGACCGCCGACCGCGAACCGCCTCCCGCCTCCGACTCACCCTCCGAGGATGCGATCGTGGCGAAGTTCGTCAGCGCGTGGGAGTCCGCCGATCTCGACGCGCTGGTGGCCCTCCTGACCGACGACGTCTTCATCTCGATGCCGCCGATGCCGTTCGAATACGAGGGCCGAGACGTCGTGGCCCGCTTCTGCGCCAGCATCTTCCGCGCGGGCCGGAGGTTCGACCTCGTGCGCGACGCGAGCCAACGGTCAGCCGGCGTTCGGCGCCTACCTGCGCGCCCCTACCGGCATCCGCCACGGGATCGGCCTCTACGTCCTCACCCTCACCGGCGACCGGATCTGCGCCATGACCCGCTTCGACAACAGCGTGCTCCCATGGTTCGGGCTACCGCGATCGCTCCCGAGCTCGATCGCGCCAGTGCCAGCGCGCAGGCTGAGAACGAACATCGTCCGGATCACCACGGTCACGTGCCGACGTAGGCCGCGAGGTGCTCGCCGGTGAGGGTGGAGCGGGCGGCGACGAGGTCGGCGGGTGTGCCCTCGAAGACGATCCGGCCGCCGTCGTGGCCGGCGCCGGGGCCGAGGTCGATGATCCAGTCGGCGTGCGCCATGACCGCCTGGTGGTGCTCGATGACGATGACCGACTTGCCGGAGTCGACGAGCCGGTCGAGCAGGCCGAGCAGCTGCTCGACGTCGGCGAGGTGCAGGCCGGTGGTCGGCTCGTCGAGGACGTAGACGCCGCCCTTCTCGCGCCATGTGGGTGGCCAGCTTGAGCCGCTGCCGCTCGCCGCCGGACAGCGTGGTGAGCGGCTGGCCGAGGCTGAGGTAGCCGAGCCCGACGTCGGCGAGCCGGTCGAGGATCTTGTGCGCGGCCGGCGTGCGCGCCTCGCCGGCGCCGAAGAACTCCTCGGCCTCGGTCACCGGCATCGCGAGCACCTCGCTGATGTCGCGTGCCGCCGAAGCGGTATTCCAGCACCGACGCCTGGAACCGCTTCCCCTCGCACTCCTCGCAGGTGGTGGCGACGCCGGCCATCATCGCCAGGTCGGTGTAGATGACGCCGGCGCCGTTGCAGTTGGGGCAGGCGCCCTCGGAGTTGGCGCTGAACAGCGCCGGCTTCACGCCGTTGGCCTTCGCGAACGCCTTGCGGATCGGGTCGAGCAGTCCGGTGTACGTCGCCGGGTTGCTCCGCCGCGAGCCGCGGATCGCGCCCTGGTCGATCGACACCACCCCGTCCCGCCCGGACACCGAGCCGTGGATCGAGCGAGCTCTTGCCCGAGCCGGCCACGCCGGTGACCACGACCAGCACGCCGAGCGGGATGTCGACGTCGACGTCCCGCAGGTTGTGCGGCGTCGGCGCCGCGGACCTCCAGCGACTCCCGACGGCGTCCGCACCGTCTGCCTTCAGGGAGGCCCGGTCGTCCAGGTGCCGGCCGGTGATGGTGCCGCTGGCCCGCAGCCCCTCGACGGTGCCCTCGAAGACCACCTCGCCGCCGGCGGTGCCGGCGCCGGGGCCGAGATCGACGACGTGGTCGGCGATCGCGATCGCCTCCGGCTTGTGCTCCACGACCAGCACCGTGTTGCCCTTGTCCCGCAGCCGCAGCAGCAGGTCGTTCATCCCGCTGGATGTCGTGAGGGTGCAGACCGATCGTCGGCTCGTCGAAGACGTAGGTCACGTCGGTGAGCGAGGAGCCGAGGTGGCGGATCATCTTGACGCGCTGCGCCTCGCCGCCTGACAGCGTGCCCGACGGCGCGGTCGAGGGACGAGGTAGCCCGAGCCCGATCTCGACGAACGAGTCGAGGGTGTGCCGCAGCGCCGCCAGCAGCGGTGCCACCGACGGCTCGGCCGAGGCCGCGCGACCCACTCGGCCAGGTCGCTGATCTGCATCGCGCAGGCGTCGGCGATGTTGATCCCTTCGATCTTCGACGATCGGGCCGCCTCGCTGAGCCGGGTGCCGCCGCACTCGGGGCAGGTGGTGAACGTCACCGCCCGCTCCACGAACGCGCGGATGTGCGGCTGCATCGCGTCGACGTCCTTGGACAGGAACGACTTCTGGATCCGTCGGGATCAGCCCCTCGTACGTCAGGTTGATCCCGTCGACCTTGATCTTGGTCGGCTCCTTGTAGAGCAGGTCGTGCAGCTCCTTCTTGGTGAACTTGCGGATCGGCTTGTCCGGGTCGAAGAAGCCGCAGCCGCTGAAGATGCGGCCGTACCAGCCGTCCATGCTGTAGCCGGGGATCGTGAGCGCGCCCTCGTTGAGCGACTTGCTGTCGTCGTACAGCTGGGTACAGGTCGAAGTCGGTGACCGAGCCCCGGCCCTCGCAGCGCGGGCACATGCCGCCGGTGATGCTGAAGCTGCGCCGCTCCTTCACGGTCTGTGCCGCCGCGCTCGATCGTGACCGCGCCGGCGCCGCTGATCGAGGCGACGTTGAAGGAGAACGCCTGGGCGAGCCGATGTGCGGCTTCCCGAGCCGGCTGAAGAGGATGCGCAGCATCGCGTTGGCGTCGGTGGCGGTGCCGACCGTGGAGCGGGCGTCGGCGCCCATCCGCTCCTGGTCGACGATGATCGCGGTCGTCAGCCCTTCGAGCACGTCGACCTCGGGCCGCGCCAGCGTCGGCATGAAGCCCTGCACGAAGGCGCTGTAGGTCTCGTTGATCAGCCGCTGCGACTCCGCGGCGATCGTGCCGAACACCAGCGAGCTCTTGCCCGAGCCGGAGACGCCGGTGAACACCGTCAGCCGGCGCTTCGGGATCTCGACGCTGACGTCCTTGAGGTTGTTCACGCGCGCGCCGTGCACGCGGATCAGATCGTGGCTGTCGGAGACCTGCTGCGCGTCTTGCTTTCTGGCCTTGCTCATCGTGTATTCAGGTCGATGGCGGCGCGAATGAGCGCCTTCAACGCCTTTTCATCGATCTTGTCGCCCTCATGGAAATCGATGGCGCGCCTGGTGTTGCCTTCGAGGCTGGAGTTGAAGAGGCCTGACGGGTCCTCCAGCGCGGCGCCTTTGGCGAAGGTCATCTTCACGACAGCCTTGTACGTCTCGCCGGTGCAGATGATGCCGTCGTGCGTCCCACACCGGAACCCCTCGCCACTTCCACTCCTCGACCACGTCGGGGTCGGCCTGCTTGATGAGCTTCGGATCCGGGCGAGCGTCTCGCCCCGCCAATCGCTCAGCTCCTTGATCCTTGCGTCGATCTTCTTCGCGGCATCGCTCATCAGCGCAACTCCTGGATGCGGATCAGGTTGCCCGCGGGATCGCGGAGGGCGCAGTCGCGAACCCCGTACGGCTGCTCGGTCGGCTCCTGGACGACCTCGACGTCGTCTGGCCTGCAGCCGCTCGAAGGTGCCGTCGAGGTCCTTGGTGGCCAGCAGGATGCGTGGCCGTAGGTGCCCTTGGCCATCATCTCGGCGATGGTGCGGCGCTCGTCGTCGGTGATGCCGGGAGTGGCGGTCAGGCGGGTACAGGACGATGGACGTGCCGGGCTGGTCGGGGGGCCGACCGTGATCCAGCGCATCCCGCCGTATCCGACGTCGAGGCGGACCTCGAAGCCGAGGGTGTCGCGATAGAAGGCCAGGGATGCGTCCGGGTCGTCGTGCGGGAGGAAGCTCGAGTGAATGGTGATGTCCATGTCGGTCACGCTAAGTGCGGCTCGGTGACCGGCGCTTCTCGATTCCTGATCGGTCTGGTCACCTGTTTCGCCACGCACGGCGGCATCCCTGCCGTCGCGCGCGGCCGTCTGTTCGCCGGTAGGTGCTGGGCGGCATGCCGACCAACTCGGTGAAGCGGGTGCTGAAGGTGCCCAGCGACGAGCAACCGACCGCGAAACAGACCTCGGTGACGCTCAGGTCGCCACGACGCAGCAGCGCCATCGCCCGCTCGATGCGCCGCGTCATCAGGTAGCGAGTACGGCGACTCGCCGTAGGCGAGTCTGAACTGGCGGCTGACAGGTGCCCGGCCGACATGTGCGCGCCGCGGGCCAGCGCCTCGACGTCCAGCGGCTGCGCGTACTCGCGGTCCATCCGTCGCGGACGCGGCGCAGCAGCTTCAGGTCGCGCAGGCGCTGCGCATCCGCGGGTGTGCCGGTCAACTTTCGGCCGCCTCCTTGATGCGCGCCAGCGACACGTTCATGCCCTCGACGAGTTCGCGTTCGAAGCTGGGCACGCCGCCGAACAACGCGCTCACCGTGAAGTTGGCCGTCGCCTTGACGCCGTTCTCGGCATGGCGGCTCTCCACCACGCGGGTGCCCTGCTCGGTCGGCTCGAGTTCATGGCTCCAAATGGTGCCGTTGGTGTGTCACCCGGAATGCCAGCTTCTTCTCCGGAATGACCTCTGTGACCGTGCTCGTCGTCGGCCAGAACAGAAAATTGCGACGGTTGACGTTGATCGTCCTGGTGCCCTGGCGCAGCGGGCCGAGCGCCTTCATCAATCGGCATTGCGGGCTCCATTGCGGCATCGCGGCTGAGATCGGAGATCAATGCCCACACCTTCGGCGACCGGTGCGTCGATGTCGATCTGCGCTTGCAATAGCGGCTCGGCCATTGCCTCCTCCTCTCGACGTTACGTTTCGAATTCAGCTCAGACCGCTCTGCGCACCGCGCGAGCCACGGCGCACGGCGCGACGCTGCCACACGAAAGATCGACGTGCCGAGCACGCCGACGCCAGGCCGGCCACCGCGATGCGGGCGCCACTCGTGCAGTCCGGGCGACCGTGAACGCGAGGATCGACGGCGATCAGCCAAGCCGCGGCGATCACGACGATGACCGGCCAGGGTTCGAGCAGGATCGGCAGGCAGTGCGGGCGGTTCCGGCTCAGCGGCCTGGGTTTTTCTGAACTCATCAGTGACCAACCTAGCCCCGGTGACGTGAACGTCGAAAGGCCCGTCGTGTTTGCTCCGGCTAGGAAGACGTGCTAGGCTATTCTTTGCTTTGTGAAGGATGTCGACTGCCCGGCTTGGCGAGCGACCTGTCGCTGGCGGTGATCCGTCTGGCGCGCCAATTGCGGTTCCGGCGCCCGGAATCCTCGGTTTCGCTTATCGCAGTTGTCCGCGCTGTCGACGCTTGCCAAAGAGGGCGCGATGACGCCGGGTGCGTTGGCCACGCGTGAACGTGTCCGGCCGCCGTCGATGACGCCGGGTCATCGCCTCGCTCGCCGAACTGGATTTCGTCGCGCGGATGCGCACATCCCGCCGACGGTCGTCAGGTGCTTGGTGTCGGTATCGCGACGCCGGCGACGGAGCTGATCGAAGCAGAGCGGCGCGCCAGCCAGGAATGGCTCAAAGCAGCGGCTGGCGCAGCTCAACGCCGACCAGCGCAAGACGCTGCTCGTCGCTGCCGATCTGATGTCGGCAATCGTCGACGAAAGCGCGTGAGCGCCGTCCCCGGCGGGCTGGGGGTACTCCCCACGCAAGCGGGGGCCCACCCGCTTGTGCGGGGAGAGCGAAGCGAGCGGGGATGAGCTCAGTCGTCGACGTCGGCGACCCCGCCGATCCGAGGCTCGACGACTTTCGCGACCTCAACAGCGTCGACCGCAGGCCCGATCTGCCCACCGGTAAGGGTCTGGTGATCGCCGAGGGTGTGCTGGTGGTGCAGCGCGATGCTGGCGTCCCGGTTCAGCCCGCGCGCAATGCTGGGCACCGACCGCCGGCTGCGACGAGTTGGCAGCCGACCTGGGCGGCGACCGACGCACCGTACTACCGGGTGACCGCCGAGGTGATGGCGGACGTGGTCGGGTTTCACCTCAACCGCGGTGTGCTCGCGTCGGCGCCGCGGCCTGCCGTGAGTTGACCGTTGCGCAAGGTCCTCCACGGCGCACGCACGGTCGCGGTGCTCGAGGGCGTCAACGACCACGAGAACCTCGGCTCGATCTTCCGCAACGCGGCCGGCCTCGGCGTCGACGCGGTGGTGTTCGGCACCGGATGCGCCGACCTGCTGTACCGCCGCGCCGTGCGGCGTCTCGATGGGCCATGCCCTGCTGGTCCCGTACGCCTGGGCCGACGGGCGTGGCCTGGAGACCTGACGAATTGCTGCGCGACAACGGCTTTCGCGTGCTGGCCATGACACCCGACCCGACGGCGCCGACGCTGGCCGAGGCGATGCCGACGGTCGGCGACGATCAAGGTGGCGATTCTCGTCGGCGCCGAGGGGCCCGGCCTGACCGAGACAGGCGATGCGGGCCGAGCGATGTCCGCGTGCGGATCCCGATGTCGCGCGGCACCGACTCGCTGAACGTCGCCACGGCGGCCGCGCTGGCGTTCTACGAGCGGGTTGCAGATTAGCGACCGGGTGAGCGATGACTGCCACCCCATGGGCGACGGGGCTGACGGTGGCGGGTTTCGTCGCGGCGGTGACCGCCGCGCGCGGTCGTCGTGCTGAGCCTCGGGTTGACCCGCGTGCATCCGCTGCTGGCCGTCGGGCTCAACCTGGTGGCCGTCGGCGGGCTGGCACCGACGGTGTGGGATGGCGCAGGACGCCGGTGTGGCGGTGGTTCGTGCTGGGTCTCGGCGTCGGGGTGGCGGGCGCGTGGCTGGCCCTGCTGACACTGATCCTCAGCTAGCGCTGGCCGCCGGAGCGCACGCCGAGCAGCACGTCCTCCCACGCCGGGACCGGCGGCTTGCCTTTCGGGCGCGTGCAGGCTTCGGCGCGGCTCGGCTGTTCCGGCTCCGCCGGCGGCTCGGGCTCTCGAAGTCGAGCTGTGGCGACTGGCGCCACCGGCCGCAGCGGCCGGGCGAAGTCGGGGTCGATCAGCCCGCACGCGGCGTCGTCGAAGGCGGTGACGGTGCCGCCATGCGCGCCGGGTGTGAACCGGAAGTGCGCGACGTTGTCCGACAGCCCGGCCTTCCAGGCCAGCTGCACCGTCCAGCGGCCGTCCTCGTTGCGCCAGGCGTCCCAGCTGGTGGCGTCGGGGTCGAGGCCGCGGGCGATCAGCGCCGTCGTCACGGTCTCCAGCAGCGTCAGCACCGCGGGCCCGTCGGCAAGCACGGGATGTGCCGCGGTTGCCAGCTCGGCCGCGCGCGAGCGTTCCAGCAACACTGGGTGGGCGAATCGTCTCGACCCGCGACGACGTCGACCCCGGCCGCCGCGGCGACCTGTTCGACGGACGCGCCCGCGCGAATCCTGGCTTGAATCTCCTTGGGACGCAGCACGCTTGGAACCTCGACATCGATTTGGGCTTGGCTCGACTCGGCTTGTCGCCGCGCATGGCGGCACGCAACCGGTCGTCGGCGCGCAGGACGAACGTCTCGCCCGGGTCGTCGCTTCTCGCAGATGATGCGTTTGCCATCGACGTCGAGTCCGACGACCTTGAGTTCCCGCATGCCGACCTCCTCCGGGCGCTGGCGCCGTAGCCCGATTAGCAGGTCACCCTACTGCGTTACCGGCCCGTTACCCGGTGTGACACGCCCGAGCTACCCGAGGTCAGAGCCGTTCCACCACCCAGTCGACGCATTGGGTGAGCGCGCTGACGTCGTCGGGCTCGACGGCCGGGAACATCGCCGACCCGCAGCTGGTTGCGGCCGAGTTTGCGGTACGGCTCGGTGTCGACGATGCCGTTGGCCCGCAGCACCTTGGCCACCGCGGCGGCATCCACGTCGTCGGAGAAGTCGATCGGTGCCGACCACCTGCGACCGCAGCTCGGGGTCGGCGACGAACGGCGTGGCGAACGTCCGACGCCTCGGCCCACGAGTACAGCCGCTGCGACGAGTCGGCGGTGCGCTTGACGGCCCAGTCCAGCCCGCCGTTGCCCAGCATCCAGTCGAGCTGCTCGGCGAGCAGGATCAGCGTGCCGATCGCCGGGGTGTTGTAGGTCTGGTTCTTGAGTGCTGTTCTCGACGGCGATCGGCAGCGACAGGAAGTCGGGCACCCAGCGTCCGGACGCCGGCGATCGCCTCGATGCGCGCCAGCGCCGCGGGCGACAGGAGCGCGAGCCACAGCCCGCCGTCACCGGCGAAGTTCTTCTGCGGCGCGAAGTAGTACGCGTCGGCGTCGACTGATGTCGACCGGCAGGCCGCCGGCCGCCGAGGTGGCGTCGATGACGATCAGCGCGTCGCCGGACCCTCGGGCCGCTGCACGGGACCGCGACGCCGGTCGACGTCTCGTTGTGCGCCCAGGCGATGACGTCGACGGACGGGTCCGACTGCGGCTTCGGGGCGCTGCCCGGGTCGGCCTTGACGATGACCGGGTCGCCGACGAACGGGTTCTTGGCGACCGCACGAGGCGAACTTCGAGCTGAACTCGCCGTAGGTCAGGTGCAGCGAGCGCTTGTCGATCAGCCCGAACGCCGCGGCGTCCCAGAACGCGGTCGAGCCGCCGTTGCCGAGGATGACCTCGTAGCCGTCGGGCAGCGAGAACAGCTGGCGCAGCCCGTCGCGGACGCGGCCGACGAGGTTCTTGACCGGCGCCTGCCGGTGCGACGTTCCGAACAGGTCGCCTGCGGCGGCCAGCGCCTGCAGCTGCTCCGGCCGCACCTTCGACGGCCCGCAGCCGAAACGTCCGTCGCTGGGCTTGAGGTCGGCGGGAATCGTCAGTTCGGCCATGCCGTCAAGGGTAGTGACCGTGCCTGGCAATCCACTTACGGGCGGGCGCAGCACTGCCTCCGTCAGCTGGTCAGGATGCGGGCACCATCGCGGGTGACGGCGACGTCACGACGGCGTCGTTGACGCAGCGCACAGCACCGCGGCGAAGGGCCGCGCGCCCACGCGCTGTGGTAGTTGAGGAACGGCGACCCGGCGCCGTGGCGGGCGAGCTTCCGTCTTCAACTCCGCCACCGCGAGTGACCTCCGTCACATACGATCAGTCAGGCGACGCGCTTGGCCACATCGGGACGAATCGGGTCTGTTCAATATGCGATACCTGCGGTACCGTCGTTGGACATCAGAGCCAGATGTATGTAAACCTCATGGGAGGCTTCGAATGGCTCGGACGCGCATGGTCAAGACGCTGGCGTCGCAACATGGAAGTGATGCGACGACACCGAGTACGTCGACATGCTCACCACACTGTCCGAGGGGTCGGTGCGGCGCAACTTCAATCCGTACACCGACATCGACTGGGACTCTCCGGAGTTCGCGGTGATCGACAACGACGAGCGCTGGATCCTGCCCGCGACCGATCCGCTCGGCCGGCACCCCTGGTACAAGGCGCAGCCGGTCGAGCGGCAGATCGAGATCGGCATGTGGCGCCAGGCCAATGTCGCCAAGGTCGGTCTGCACTTCGAGTCGATCCTGATCCGCGGCCTGATGAACTACGCGTTCTGGACGCCGAACGGCTCGCCGGAGTACCGGTACTGCCTGCACGAGGCGGTCGAAGAGTGCAACCACACCATGATGTTTCAGGAGATGGTGAACCGCATCGGCGCCGACGTGCCGGGCATGCCGCGCCTGCTGAAGTGGGTGTCAGCCGTTGATTCCGCTGGTCGGCCGGGCCGCTGCCGATCCCGTTCTTCGGTTCGGCATGCTCGCCGGCGAGGAGCCCATCGACCACACGCAGAAGAACGTGCTGCGCGAGGGCAAGTCGCTGCACCCGATCATGGAGCGGGTGATGGCCATCCACGTGGCCGAGGAGGCCCGGCACATCTCGTTCGCGCACGAGTACCTGCGCAAGCGGATCCCGCACCTGCCGCGGCGCAAGCGGTTCTGGCTGTCGCTCTACGTCCCGCTGATCATGCGGATGCTGTGCTCAGGCCATCGTCGTTCCGCCGCGAGCGTTCTGGAAGGAATTCGACATCCCGCGCTCGGTGCGCAAGGAGGTGTTCTTCCGCTCGCCGGAGTCCCGGCAGATGCTGCGCGACATGTTCGGCGACGTCCGGATGCTGTGCCACGACACCGGTCTGATCAACCCGATCGCCAAGCTCGTGTGGCGGATCTGCAAGATCGACGGCCGGCCGAGCCGCTACCGCAGCGAGCCGCAACGCCAGCACGTGGTGTCGGCCGCCTAGGGAGCTGCAGCGTCTCATGCCGCACGTCATTACCCAGTCGTGCTGTAGCGACGGGTCCTGTGTCTACGCCTGCCCGGTGAACTGCATTCACCCGTCACCGGACGAGCCGGGCTTCGCCACCGCCGAGATGCTCTACATCGATCCGGCGGCGTGCGTCGACTGCGGCGCCTGCGTGTCAGCGCCTGCCCGGTCGGCGCGATCGCACCCGACACCCGGCTGGAGCCCAAGCAGCTGCCGTTCGTCGCGCTCAACGCGGCGTTCTATCCGGACAGCCGCCGACGAGAAGCTGCCGCCGACGTCGAAGCTGGCGCCGGTGATCGAGGCGCCGTATGTCGAGCCGCGCGCGGGCGGCCCGCTGACGGTGGCGATCGTCGGCTCCGGACCCGCGGCCATGTACGCCGCCGACGAACTGCTCACCCAGCGCGGGGTGCGGGTCAACGTCTTCGAACGGCTGCCGACGCCGTACGGGCTGGTGCGTGCCGGGGTCGCGCCCGACCACCAGAGCACCAAGCGGGTGACGAGGCTGTTCGACAAGATCGCCGCGGCGGCGCGGGTTCCGGTTCTACCTCAACGTCGAGGTGGGATCGGACCTGACCCACGACGAACTGCTGGCCCACCATCACGCGGTGCTCTACGCCGTCGGCGCGCCCAACGACCGTCGACTCGACATCGACGGCATGGGGCTGCCGGGCACCGGCACCGCCACCGAGATGGTGGCGTGGATCAACGGCCATCCCGAATACACCGATCTGCCAGTCGATTTGGGCCACGAGCGGGTGGTCGATCGTCAGGCAACGGCAACGTCGCGTTCGACGTCGCGCGCATCCTGACGACCGATCCCGACGCGCTGGCGCGCACGGACATCTCCGACCACGCGCTGGCCGCGCTGCGGGCATCGACGGGTCCACCGAGGTGGTGATCGCCGCCCGCCGCGGGCCCGCGCAGTCGGCGTTCACGCTGCCCGAACTCATCGGGCTGACGTCGACGTGCGAGGTGGTGCTCGACGCCAGCGCACGATCACGATCTGGTGCTGCCGCGATCTGGCTCGAGGCCGCACGATCCGCTGACCCGCAACAAGCTGGAGATCCTGAGCAAGCTCGGCGACGCGTCGGCTCCGGCGACGCGGCCACGTGATCCGGCTTGCCTACCGCCTGACGCCGAACCGCGTCGTGGGAGACGGGCGCGTCGACGGTGTGGAGTTCACGGTGACCGGCACCGACGAGGTGCGTCAGCTCTCGGCCGGGCTGGTGCTGACCTCAATTGGCTACCGCGGCAAGCCGATTCGTGGTCTGCCGTTCGACGAGTCCGCCGCGGTGGTGCCGAACGACGGCGGCCGTGTCGTCGACCCTGCAACGGGTACGCCGGTGCGCGGCAGCTATGTCGCAGGCTGGATCAAGCGTGGCCCGACCGGCTTCATCGGCACCAACAAGTCGTGTGCGGCGCAGACCGTGCACAACCTGGTCGCCGACTACAACGCACGGTCTGCTGGCCGACCCCGCGGCGCAAGCCCGCCGCACTGGACAAGCTGGTGCGCAGCCGCCAGCCCGCGGTGGTCGACGCGCGACGGGCTGGAAGGCGATCGATGCCGCGGAGATCGCGCGCGGCGGCGACGAGCGGCCGCGCGACAAGTTCACCGCGATCGCCGACATGCTGGCCGCCGCCGCCACCGCGCCAGCACCGCCCATGCGGCAGGCGGCTGCTGGCCGGTCTGCGGCGTTGAAAGTGCTCTGCCCGCTGCGGCCCGAAGCTATTGGTGCTGCTTTCACCGCTTCCTCGATTTCCTCCATGCTGACCTCGCGCACCGGCTGGCCCATTGACCACTGGTGGCCGAACGGGTCCGCAGCGACGCCGTAGCGGTCACCCCAGAACTGGTCCTCGAGCGGATGCGACGACGGTGGCGCCGGCGTCGAGGGCCTGCTGGAACTTCGCTGTCGACATCGGTGACGGTCGAGGTGGATGGTCACCGGCGTGCCGCCGAGCGCGATCGGCGTCGATCGACTTGCCGTCGTTGCATCTCGGGGAAGTCGTCGTTGAGCAGCACCGTCGATGCCGTTGATCTGCAGCGCGGCGTGGATCAGCTTGCCGTCAGGCCCGGGCACCCGGCCCAGCTCGACGGCGTCGAACGCCTTGACGTAGAAGTCGATCGCAGCGGCGCGCATCGTCGACGACAGGTGCGGGGACACGGCGGGCTGAACTTCGATTGGCCATGGTGATCTCCTCGGTCTGTGTTGACGTCACCCGGATGGGCTGCTGCGTATAGACCGCCCACGGGCCGCGATCTCATCGCAGTGCGCATGGCCCATGCAACCACGCCGCCACCGACAAGCGGGTGAACTCAGACAATCGAGAACGACGGTGGCAACCCGGCGCGCCGGTCAGCGCCAGCAGCACCGTCTCGCCGTGCCCTTCGGCGACCGCGATGCGCGCCGCCAGCACCGTGCGCCTCGTCGAGCACATCGGCGGGCAAGCGTGAACGAAATGCCAACTGCGCGAGCGATATCCAGGCCGTGCACCGCCAGCTCGAACGTCCGCGTCGGCAAATAGGTGTGCAGCTCGGATGCCGAGCGCCGCCGATGACCGGTGATCAGCGGGTCTGCCGGCGCTCAGACAGCTCACCCAGCACGCGCGAAACCAGTCCGTCGATCGTCGCGGCCGGATCGGCGCCCAGGTCTCGGCCGGCCTGCCTGCCGCGCTCGACGATGCCGTGCAGGCGCGATACCGAGCGCCGCCGGGTTGACCCGCGCGTAGTACTCCTGCGGGTGTGGTGATGTCCTCGCGCTCGGCGGGCTGCTGCAGATAGGTGCTCGACCGTGATGAGCGAGCGCGACGTGTGCCCGACCAGCGAGCGCAGATCCCACTCACCGAGTCCGGGCCCGTCCCAGCGGTCGGCCGGGGATGTCGTGCACCAGCGCGGCGAAACTGCGTGCCGCCGAGGCGAATGTGCGATCGACCGAGCTCGGAAGACACAGTCACGACTTGGCGACTTCGTCCCAGCCCTCGACGGATTCGGGCTGCGCGGGCCGGGGCCGACGTAGATCGCCGACGGGCGGACCAGCTTGCCGAGCCGCTTCTGCTCCAGGATGTGCGCGCACCAGCCGGCGGTGCGGCCGCAGGTGAACATCGCGGGCATCATCTTCGGCCGGCACCTCGCGCGAAGTCCAGGATCACCGCCGCCCAGAACTCGACGTTGGTTTCGATCGCGCGGTCGGGGCGGCGCTCGCGCAGCTCGGCCAGCGCGGCCTGCTCCAGCGCGGCGGCCACCTCGTAGCGCGGCGCCTCCAGCCGCTTGGCGGTGGCGCGCAGCACCCGGGCCCGCGGATCCTCGGCGCGGTAGACGCGGTGGCCGAAGCCCATCAGCTTCTCCTTGCGGTCGAGGATGCCCTTGACCAGCCGCGCGCGCGTCGCCGGTGCTGCTCGGCCTCCTCGATCATCGGCAGCACCCGGGCCGGGGCGCCGCCGTGCAGCGGGCCGCTCATCGCGCCGATCGCGCCGGACAGCGCCGCCGCCGACGTCCGCGCCGGTCGACGCGATCACCCGCGCGGTGAACGTGGAGGCGTTCATGCCGTGCTCGGCGGCCGACGACCCAGTAGGCGTCGATGGCCTCGACGTGCCTGGGGTCGGGCTCGCCCTGCCAGCGCGTCATGAATCGTTCTGTCGACGGTGGAGCACTCGTCGATCGTGCGCTGCGGGACGGCGGGCTGGTAGATGCCGCGGGCGGACTGCGCGACGTACGACAGCGCCATCACCGACGCGCGGGCCAGCTGCTCGCGGGCGGTCGCGTCGTCGATGTCGAGCAGCGGCCGGTAGCCCCAGATGGGCGCCAGCATGGCCAGCCCGGCCTGCACGTCGACGCGGACGTCGCCGCTGTGGATCGGCAGCGGGAACGGCTCGGCCGGCGGCAGGCCGTGGCCGAACCTGCCGTCGACCAGCAGCGCCCACACGTCGCCGAACGTGACCTGACGGCTGACCAGATCTTCGATGTCGACGCCGCGGTACCGCAGCGCGCCGCCGTCCTTGTCGGGCTCGGCGATCTCGGTGGTGAAGGCGACGACGCCTTCGAGCCCCGCACGAAGTCTTCCGGTACCGGCAGTCATGGGCCGATTCTCGCACCCGCGTTGCCGGCCTCTGTCTACCGGTCGGTAACAAGTCGCCGAACATGCTGGGGCGTAGCGTTGGCGCGTGGCAACACGTGACGACGAACACCTGGCGAGAATGCGTGTCGAGTACGGATCGGCCGAGAAGGACGGCAGCGGCGACCTGACGCCGACTGGCTCGCCGACGGCTGGGTCGCGCTGCTGCGCAAGTGGTTAGCCGACGCCGAGACACGCCGGCGTGGCCGAGCCGAACGCGATGGTGGTCGGAACGGTCGACGAGCGGGGAAGGCCGGTGACCCGCGCCGTGTTGTGCAAGAGCGTGGACGAAACCGGGATCACGTTCTTCACCAATTACGACTCCGCCAAGGGCGAGGAGCTCGCGGCGACCCCGTACGCGTCGGCGACGTTTCCGTGGTTTCTGCTCGGCCGCCAGGTCCACGTCCGCGGCCCGGTGACCAAGGTGTCCGCCGAGGCGACCGCCGACTACTGGTCGCAAGCGGCCGCGCGGCTCGCAGCTGGGCGCGTGGGCGTCGCACCAGTCGAAACCGATCGCGCTCGCGGGCGGCGCTGCTGGAGCAGTTGGCCGACGTGACCGAACGATTCGCCGACTCTCGACGCGGTGCCGGTGCCGCCGAACTGGGGCGGATACCTGATCGCGCCGGAGGTCGTCGAGTTCTGGCAGGGCCGGGAAAACCGGGTGCACAACAGGATTCGCGTCGTCACCGGCGGCGACTGCCGGTGAGCGTCACAACAGCCGCATCGAGCGGCTCCAGCCGTAGTGCGGAGGTTCTTCGCCGACACCACACCGCTGCGGACACCGGACTTCCGGCGGCTGTGGCTGGCCGGGATCGTCACGGTCATCGGCGGCAACCTGACGCATCTTCGCGGTGCCGGTCCAGCTGTACGCGCTCACCGCAGAACTCCGCGTACGTCGGGCTGTCGGGGCTGTTCGCACTGGTCCCGCTCGTCGTGTTCGGCCTCTGGGGCGGCGCGTGGGCCGATGCGATGGACCGGCGCACTGCTGTTGATCATCGCGTCGTGCGGGCTCGCGGTGGCGTCGGTCCTGCTGTGGCTGCAGGCCGCGCTGGCGCTGAACAACGTCTGGGTGGTGCTGTGTCATGCTGTCGGTGCAGCAGGCGTTCTATCGCGATCAACAGCCCGACCGCGGTCGGCGGCGATCCCGCGCATGCTGCCGGGCGACCAGCTGCCCGCGCGCCAACTCGCTGCAACATCGACGGTTCTTCCAGTTCGGCGCCATCGTCGGGCCGCTGCTGGCCGGCGTGATGCTGCGCTGGGTCGACCTGTCCACGCTCTACCTGATCGACGCGATCACCTGCATCGCGCCGATCTGGGCGACGTTCCGGCTCGCGCCGATGCCACCCACCAACGGCGGCCAGGGCTCGTCGGGCTGGGGATTCACCGCGGTGCTCGACGGCTTCCGCTACCTCGCCGGAAACCGGGTGGTGCTGATGTCGTTCGTCGTCGACCTGATCGCGATGATCCTCGGCATGCCCCGCGCGCTGTTCCCGCAAATGGCGCACGAAAGCTTCGGCGGACCGGTCGAGGGCGGCACCACGATGGCGCTGCTTGGCCGCCGCGATGTCGGCGGGCGCCGTCGCGGGCGGGGTGTTCTCCGGCTGGCTGCCGCGCATTCAGCGCCAGGGCCTGGCCGTGGTCGATCTCGATCGTCGTGTGGGGTGGGGCCATGATCGGCTTCGGTCTGGCCGGTGGGCTGGCGCACGGCCACACCGGGGCGATGCTCTGGATTGCATTGGCGTTCTTGGCAGTTGGCGGTGCGGCCGACATGGTGTCGTGCGGCGTTCCGGTCGACGATCCTGCAGCAGGCGGCCTCCGACGAATCTGCGCGGCAGGCTGCAGGGAGTGTTCACCGTCGTCGTCGCCGGAGGGCCCCGGCTGGCTGATGCGGTGCACGGCGCGGCCGCCGCGGCGGTGGGCACGACGGTGGCCGCCGCAGGTGGTGGCGTGCTGGTGGTGGTCGGCGTGGTGGTCGCCGGCACTGGTTGTACCTGCGTTCGTCCGCTACCGGGTGGCCGAGACGGACGACAAAAGTCTGACCAGCGGCAACTGTCTGACATTGTCACTTTCTAAGTCAATCTCATAGCTTGCGCGCGTTAGCATCCGGTTCGTGGCTGAAGTCAGGGGGAGCCGGTCCTCGGTCTGCGTGAACGCGAAAGAAACAGCGCACCCGCGCCACCTTGATCGACGCCGCCGTCGACCTCTGCGACCGACAGGGATTCGACCGCACGACCGTCGACCAGATCGCCGCCATCGCTGACGTCTCGCCCCGCACGTTCAGCCGGTACTTCGCCACCAAAGACGCCATCGGCTTGGCGCTGGTCGACGAAGCGCATCGACATGGACCGCGTTCGAAATGGCGCGCCAGCCGCGCGAGCATCAATCACTTCGTGGCGCTGCACAGGGCCTACGTGGCGACGTGCCAATGCGGCGAAGGTCGCGCCCGTCGGGGAGCTGTCGGCTGAGCGGCTGATGTGCATCGCCACGGATCGTCACTGTCGTCGCCCACAGCTGCGCCAGGCCGCGCTCGAATACCGGGCCAGCGCCGTCGACGTCGAGCTCGCCAAGCGGATGGGTACTCGATCGCGACGACCGTCAGGCTCAGGCTGGTATCCGCGGTGTGGGGCTCGATCATCATGACCGCACTCGACCGACCTGCCGGCGAGTGCCGGGATTGGTCGCAGGTCGAGCATCGATGACGCCGCTGACCGTCTCGAAGTCGACATTCGCCGAGTTCACGGGCGAAATTGGCGACGTTCGGCAGCCGGTCTAGCCGACTGCCTGCCCCCGCCCGGGCACGACTGCTGGAATGGGACTACCTTTGTAGGGCAGACGTCCGCATTGACGGCAGCGACGAAGGGATTCCCGTGGCCGATAACCCATCCAGTGGTGAAGAGCACGCCACCCTCAAGTACCCCGGTGGCGAGCTTGACCTGGACATCGTCCAGCGCCACCGAGGGATCCGACGGCATCGCGCTGGGTTCGCTGCTGGCCAAGACCGGCTACACCACCTACGACGAGGGCTTCGTCAACACCGCCTCGACCAAGAGCGCCATCACCTACATCGACGGCGACGCGGGCATCCTGCGCTACCGCGGCTACCCGATCGAGCAGCTCGCCGAGAAGTCGACGTTCATCGAGGTCAGCTACCTGCTGATCTACGGCGAACTGCCGACCAAGGAGCAGCTGGACAAGTTCACCACACCAGATCCAGCGGCACACGCTGCTGCACGAGGACCTCGAAGCGGTTCTTCGACGGCTTCCCGCGCAACGCGCACCCGATGCCGGTGCTGTCCAGCGCGGTCAACGCACTGAGCGCCTACTACCAGGATTCGCTGGACCCGTTCGACGACGCGCAGGTGGAGCTGTCCACCATCCGGCTGCTGGCCAAGCTGCCGACGATCGCGGCCTACGCGTACAAGAAGTCGGTCGGCCAGCCGTTCCTGTACCCGGACAACTCGCTGACGCTGGTGGAGAACTTCCTGCGGATGACGTTCGGCTTCCCCGCCGAGCCCTACGAGGTCGACCCCGAGGTCGTGCGGGCGCTGGACATGCTGCTCATCCTGCACGCCGACCACGAGCAGAACTGCTCGACGTCGACGGTGCGGCTGGTCGGCTCGTCGCAGGCCAACCTGTTCACGTCGATCTCCGGCGGCATCAACGCGCTGTGGGGCCCGCTGCACGGCGGCGCCAACCAGGCCGTGCTGGAGATGCTCGAGAAGATCCGTCAGGAGCGGCGGCGACGTCCACGACTTCGTCAAGCAAGGTCAAGAACCGCGAAGACGGCGTCAAGCTGATGGGCTTCGGCCACCGGGTGTACAAGAACTACGACCCGCGGGCGCGCATCGTCAAGGAGCAGGCCGACAAGATCCTCGGCAAGCTCGGCGGCGACGACGAGCTGCTGGACATCGCCAAGGCGCTCGAAGAGGTCGCGCTGACCGACGACTACTTCATCGAGCGCAAGCTGTACCCGAACGTCGACTTCTACACCGGCGTGATCTACCGCGCGATGGGCTTCCCGACGCGGATGTTCACCGTGCTGTTCGCGCTGGGCCGGCTGCCTGGCTGGATCGCGCACTGGCGCGAGATGCACGACGAGGCGGCGGCAAGATCGGCCGTCCGCGCCAGGTCTACACCGGCTACACCGGAGCGGGACTACAAGGCCATCGACACCCGCTAGCCGGAACTGCGCGACCGCGCGCGTCTGCACGCCGACACGCCGCAAAATGTGGCATTTCGCGCACGCTCGCGGGTCCTGCGACGCATTTCACGCTCGACCGAACTTGCGTCACAGACAGTTGTAGTTTCACAATCAGTTGTGTGAATGAAACTGTCGTCCGATCGCTGAGCGCTCGGCGCAAGGGCATCATCCTGGTGTCCTGCTGCCTGAGCCTGCTGATCGTGTCGATGGACGCGACGATCGTCAACGTCGCCATTCCGAACATCCGCGCCGACCTCGGCGCGTCGGCGTCGCAGCTGCAGTGGGTGATCGACATCTACACGCTGGTGCTGGCGTCGCTGCTGTTGTTGTCCGGCGCCACCGGCGACCGGTTCGGGCGCAGGCGCACCTTCCAGATCGGGCTGACGGTCTTCGCGCTGGGGTCGCTGCTGTGCAGCCTGTCGCCCAGCATCGAGATCGCTGATCGCTCGCGCGCTTGCGTGCAGGCGATCGGGGGCTCGATGCTGAACCCGGTCGCGATGTCGATCATCACGCAGGTGTTCACCGGTCGGGTCGAGCGCGCGCGTGCGATCGGTGTCTGGGGCGGCGTCGTCGGCATCTCGATGGCGCTCGGTCCCGATCGTCGGCGGCGCACTGATCGAGATGGTCGACTGGCGCGCGGTGTTCTGGATCAACCTGCCGATCTGCGCGCTGCGCGATCCTGTTGACGGCCATCTTCGTTCCCGAGTCCAAGTCGGCCACGATGCGCGACGTCGACCCGATCGGCCAGGGCCCTGGGCATGGCCTTCCTGTTCGGCGTCGTGTTACGTCCTGATCGAAGGCCCCGGCATGGGTTGGACCAACGTCCGCACCATCGCGGTCGGCGTCGTCGCGCTGCTGGCCTTCGTCGGCGTTCCTGCGCTACGAGTCGCGCCGCCGCGATCCCGTTCATCGACCTGCGGTTCTTCCGGAGCATCCCGTTCGCGTCGGCGACGATGATCGCGGTGTGCGCGTTCGCCGCGCTGGGGTGCGTTCCTGTTCGTGATGTCGCTGTACCTGCAGGAGCGAGCGAGGCTTCTCGGCGATGCACACCGGCCTGATCTACTTTGCCGGTTGCCGTTGGCGCGCTGATCTTTTCGCCGCTGTCGGGTCGACTGGTCGGCCGCTTCGGCAGCCGGCCGTCGCTGTTGGTCGCGGGCACGCTGATCACCGCGGCGACGTTGATGCTCACCCGGCTGACCGCGACCACCGCCGGTGTGGCAGCTGCTGATCGATCTTCGCCGTCTTCGGCATCGGGTTCTCGATGGTGAACGCACCGATCACCAACGCTGCGGTCAGCGGCATGCCGACGGATCGGGCCGGTGCTGCCTCAGCGGTGGCCTCGACCAGCCGGCAGGTGGGCGTGAGTGTCGGTGTGGCGCTGTGCGGTTCGGTGGTCGGGTTCGGCGCTGGCGACGCACTGGCGTCGACTTCGCCGTCGCGGCCAGGCCGCTCTGGTTCGATCTGTGCGGGACTGGGCGTGGTGATCCTCGCCCTCGGCCTCTGTACTCGACGTCGCCGCGCGCATTGCGCTCGGCCGAGCGGCTTGCGCCGCTGGTCGCCGGTCCGCATGCGCGACTCGAGGGCGCCAATGTCCAGCGGTAGATCGTGGCCGACGAGGTTTGGCGGGCGATGGCCTCGCTGGTGATCGACAACCGCGACGGATGGAAGCGGGCGGTCGTCGAGCAGACTGAGACTGCCGTTCAGCAGGATTCGCATCCTCAAGCGGCTGAGTCGGCGAGACCGATGACCGTCAAGCAGGTGGCGCACGCCGCGGCGATGGACGCTCCTGCGACGACGGTCGCCGTCAACGACCTCGAAGACCGCGGGCTCGTGGTGCGCGAGACCGATCCGACCAATCGGCGGTGCAAGGTCGTCTCATTGACCGACGCCGGCCGCGAGATGGTCCGACAAGATCGACGCGGTCGACGATCCGGCGCCCAATGCCCTGGCCGCGCTCGACGACGCCCAGCTCAAGGAGCTGAAGGCGATCATCGACAAGGTCGCGCCGAGATAGCATTCCCGGTCGTCAATCCGGCCATTTCACAGCCCTGGCGTCTGTCTCGGCGGCACGATTGACGGGTGGCGACACCGTGCCGGACGTGCGGCGCCGAGCCGCGGACGGCGCCCGGTTCTGTGACGCCTGTGGCTCGCCGATCGCTACACGGCGGACACTCGCGCCGAGTACAAGCAGGTGACGGTGCTGTTCGCCGATGTGGTGCATTCGATGGACATCGCGGCGGCCGTCGGTGCGGAGCGGCTGCGCGAGATCATGGCCGAGCTGGTCAACCGTGTCGACAGTCGTGGTGCAGCGCTACGGCGGCACGGTCGGACAAGTTCACCGGCGACGGCATCATGGCGGTGTTCGGCGCGCCAATCGCGCTCGAGGATCACGCTGTTCGCGCCTGCCTGGCGGCGCTTGGACATCCAGGAGGACGCGCAAGCGGCTCGCGGCCGACGTCCGAGACCGCGACGGTGTCGACGCTGCAGCTGCGGGTCGGGCCTGAACTCCGGCCAGGTGATCGCCGGCGAGATCGGTTCTGGCCCTTTGGCCTACACCGCGATCGGTGAGCAGGTCGGCATGGCGCAGCGGATGGAGTCGGTCGCGCCGCCCGGCGGGGTGATGGTCAGTGAGTCGACCGCGCGACTGGTCGAGACACGCCGCCATACTGGGCGAAGCCGGAGCTGGTGCACATCAAGGGCAGTCGACGCTCCGGTGGTCGGCGCGTCGCCTGCTCGGCGATCGCCACCGGCAGCGTGCGAATCGGCTCGCGGCGGAGCCAGCTTCGTTGGGCGCGAGTGGGAGATGAGCGCCCTCGACGGACTCTTAGACCGATCGATCAACGGCAACGGATGTGTGGTCGGTGTGGTCGGCCCGCCGGGCATCGGCAAGAGCCGACTCGTCCGCGAAATCGCGCTGCGCTTGCCGAATGCCGGGTGTCGAGGTGTTCACCACCTACTGCGAGTCCCATACCACCGACGTTCGCATTCCATGCTGCTGCCGCGGCTGCGTGCGCGCCGCCGCACGGGTCGAGCGGTCTCGACGACGCGGCGGCACGGGCGCGGTGCGGCGAACGGTTCTCGGACGCCGACGAGCGAGGATCTGCTGCTGCTTGATGATCTGCTGGGCATCGGCGATCCCGCGGCCGCGCTGCCGCAGATCGATCCGGATGCCCGTCGGCGGCGGCTGGCGGCGATGGTGAATGCCGCCGTCGTTGGCCGGCGCACGACCGGCGGTGTACGTCATCGAGGATGCGCACTGGATCGATGAGGTCAGCGAGTCGATGCTGGCCGAGTTCCTTCACGGTGATCCCGCAGACGCCGATCACTGGTGCTGATCACCTACCGCCCGGAATACGTCGGCGCGCTTGCCCACGCGCCGCGGTCGCAGACGATCGCGCTTGAGCCGCTGGATGATTCGCAGATGTCGCCACTGAGCGACTGAGCTGCTGGGCAAGGACCGGTCGGTCGACCGGGTCTCGCCGATCATGATCGCCGAACGCGCGGCGCGGGCAATCCGTTCTTCGCCGAAGAGATCGTTCGCGACTTGACCGAGCGCGATGTGTCTGGTCGGGCGGCCGCGGGTGCTATCTGTGCGTCGGACCCGCGTGCCGGACGTCAGCGTGCCCAGCACGTTGCAGGCGGTGATCGCCGCGCGCATCGACCGCCTCGATCCGGCCGCAAAGCGCAGCGCTGAACGCCGCGGCGGTGATCGGATCTCGGTTCAGCCCCGAGACAGCTGCACTGCTCGGGTGATCTGATCCGGTCGCTTGCATCGACCTCTCGTGCCGGGCGGAGCTGATCGATCAGATCGGCGTTCGGTCCGCAGCCTGAGTACGCATTCCGGCATCCGTCTGATCCGTGCGGTTGCCTATGAGTCGCAGCTCAAATCGGATCGCGCGCAACTGCATCGGCGACTCGGCCGCCGTCATCGACCAGAACGATCAGAACGCCGCATTGATCGCCGAGCACCTTGGAGGCCGCGGGCGACCTGCATGGCGTGCCTATGAATGGCACATGCGTGCCGGGGCGTGGTCGACCCAGCCGCGACATCACCGCGCAGGCGCAACTGCAGCTGGGAGCGCGCATCGGCAGGCTCGCCGATGCCTTGCCCGCCGACGCGCCTGAACCGGGATCAGCCATGCGATTGCGCCTCGCGCATCCGCTATGCGGGAGCACCTGTCAAGCGCTTCCACCCCGACATCTCCGTCTCGCTTCGGAGGAGCTTGCGCGCACCTCGTGTACCCAGGACGCAGGCGACAAAGCGTCGTTGGCGGTGGGGATGCACGGCATGACGGTCGAGCATGTTGCACGGATGTGTTCGAGACGCCTCACGGCTGGCATCGGAGACCATGGCGTTGGTGGAGTCGATCGGCGATCCCGCACTGACGATCGCGCTCTCTGTTCGCGGGGATTGTCGCCAAGCATGAGACAGGCGAGACGGTCGATGCACTGCGGTGGACCCAAACGGTAATCGACCTCACTGAGGCTGATTTCGACAAGGGCAAACTCATCTCGAGTCCCCGCGCGCCACGGCGTTGGCGTGGCGAGGGGTGGCCCGATTCCGGTCAGGCACGTCGGGCTTTCACGATGACTTTTGACGAGGCAATGGCCATCGCGGAGCAGTCCGACACCCCGTCCGGGGTCGACCATCATTACCTACAAGTACGCCGGCATACCGCGAGGGGTGTTTCGCGGACGACAATGCGTTGCGCGAGGTCGAGTCGGCACTGAAGCTGGTTGAGCGGTCGAGCGACGACAGCGGCATTTCCTCTGCGCCTGACGTTTGCGATTGCGTTGATCTACCACGGCGAGGATCGATCACGGGGCTACGACCTCATGCAGCCTGCGCGAAACGAGTCTCAAGGAACGTTTCGATGAACATGCTTCCTGTGACCGACATCTACCTTGCCCGGGAACGCGGAGCGGGGCGAGGAAGACCTCGCGATCCAGCAAGTGGCGCGCCCTCGCCGCGGACATGGAAAGGGAGGGTCATTACAACAACATCGATCTCCCATTCATCTTTACGGCGGAATATCTGATGTCGCGCGGCGACTACGACGGCGCCGCTAGCGCCATAGAGCGGTTGATGTCGTTGGCGTCGGAACACAAATGGGTCTCGCGGAAATCGCGGCACTTCAGCTTCGAGCTCGATTGGCTCGGGCGCGTGGCGACGACGCCACCTACCGGAATTGCGAGACAGTACCGCAAGATGGCGGACGACTGGTGGTTACGAAGGTCACATGGCATGGGCCGGGGAGATGTCTCAGCCTCTCGATCTTTCGTGACGTGTGGTTGGTGATGGGCGTGCAAGCTGCACGGAAGTGCCTGTCCAGCAAGGGAAACTGGGCTTGTCGAAGGTCCAGGTTCTGCATAGCTGAAAGGCACTCCGTAGGTGAAGCCTAACCGCTCTGGTGGTGGTGTCGGTGTCGAATCAGGCGGCGAGTCGCTGATTTCGTCGGCGGAGCGGCGATGCTGCTGCAGTCCGCCGCAGTCAGCGGACTGGCGGCGGGCTCTCGCAGCGTTGAGTCCGTGGCGGCCGGCGCGGTCGGTGCATGATCCGGGCAAGACGGTGCTGAATCTGGCGGTGACGATCGCGCTGGGCGGTGACTGCCTGGCCGATGCCGCGGTCATTCGCGCCCAGCCGGAGTTGTTCGGCGCGGTGGCCTCTGACCCGACGATCAGCAGGCTCATCGACACCCTGGGTGCGGATTCGGCGGCGGTGATCACCGCAATCCGCGCGGCTCGCGCCGGCGGCGCGGGCCACGGTCTGGGGTCACCGCTCGCCGGTCCCGCGCGCCGATCCGGTGATCATTGATCTGGATGCCACGCTGATCACCGCCCACTCGGAGAAGGAGGGCGCGACCCCGAACTTCAAGCATGGCTTCGGGTTTCACCCCTTGTTGGCGTTCGTCGACCACGGTGACGGGGGCACCGGAGAGCCGCTTGTGGGGATGCTGCGCCCGGGCGGGCCACCGCCAACACCGCTGCCGATCAGATCGCGGTGCTCGACGCCGCGCTGGCCCAGCTGCCCGAACCGCTGCGGTCTCGGGTGCTGGTGCGCGGCGACTCCGGTTCGGGCGTGCAGCCGTTGCTGTGGCACGTCCACGACTTGGGGTTGGCCTACTCGGTGGGTTTTCGGCCCGCCAACCCGTGCAGGACGCGTTGGCGGCGCTGCCCAGCAAGCCTGGCGGGCCGCGCGCGATCCCGACGGCCGGCCCCGCGACGGCGCCCAAGTCGCCGAGCTGACCTCGGTGGATGCCGCCCACCTTGACCGGGTGGCCGCCCGGGATGCGCATCATCGCCCGCCGGGAACGTTCCCGGCGCCCAGCTGCAGCAATACGTAACCGAACGAAGTACAAC
>ERZ1370068.7341-contig-6264_pt1 | contig 51533 bp, 65 predicted proteins | sample MGYA00561227_ERZ1370068 | MGnify/ENA primary metagenome ERZ1370068 (study PRJEB38410, sample SAMEA6850437) | metagenome | study: Metagenomic assessment of the ecological functions of the soil: analysis of the soil microbiota associated with the... | reverse complement strand
TTGTACTTCGTTCAGTTCACGTATTGCTCTTGTTCCAGTTGAGCCGACCCATTAAGTGATACTACCATTATGAAATATGTGATTAGTATATGTTTCATGTGCGCAGTTTATACTTCTCTAAAATAAAATAAGTACCTTTTTTATATGGACTACTTTTAAGCTTGCCGCTAACGTTCAAACTTCCGAGGTCGTCGAGTTGAAAAGACAGTTCGGGCCAAACCGCACTACTAATATAATTTACCATTATCGGCGAGGCCAATAGAATGCAGGCTTGGGTAAGCCACAGGCTGCATGCAGCCTTTGCTATATTGGAACAACCCTTGTTTGAGAAAATAATTCATAAACACTCCTATTGTTTTTATTAAATATTATGAACAGGAGGTAAATAATCCCAAGTAATTGTTCGACTATTAAACCTGTCAAATCCAGTCAGGAGTAGTTTTATTGGTTGAAGTAAAATAGAAAAGTCTAAATAAAAAAAAAAATGAGCAAGTTCCCATGGAAGAAATTTGATACAGTTTCTTATTAACAATTGCCTGAGAATGTTTCGCCTTCGTTAAAGATTTACTTACAATATGTAAACCTAATTTTCTTTTGCCAATTGTGCCGGCAAACCTGCCATTTTCTGACAACGTGAAATAAAGAATTACCGGCAATGTCAAAGTGGTAAAAGCAATTAATTCTCCGGCAAGAGGATCAACGCTATCTAAGTTTAAATGAAGATCATAAATCAATATTGATACTCCAAGCAACACTCCTATATAAGTAAGAATAATAAAATAGTCTAGTATAAATGCTTTTACTCTTTTTATTACAATGGAAGGTTTCAAAGAAAAAATATGAACTGGTTTCAATTATTTAAATCATGCACCGTGTTTGTGTTCTAAGATAAGAGACAACATATTTAGTTCTAAGCACCAACAACGGACTTTTATCAATTTTGTGTTAGCCCGGGGTCTTTGCTGAGTTTAATACTGTTTGCAAAATCATTAGGCAAAAGACCCCGGGTGGACTTGAATCAGTTTTAACTAGGACTCGCTGTCTTACTAAATCCATGTTTAACGCCTGCATTTTCTGTTTTTGTTCCGCCTCATTTTCAATCTGTCTTTTAATTCAAACAAGGGTTTCGTCAAGAAAGAACGATGCTTGTCCAACATGTGAAAGACATAACGTCCTATCAATTTCCTCCCAGGTGGGAGAAGTCCCGCGTGGTTGTGTTGTAGCTGGACCTCAATTTGTCCCAGAGCGTTTGCCACTTTGGCCTACGTGAGGTTTATCACTGCTCTCAAACTCATAGAATAGCTCATAGATTTCATGACCGTTTGTGTCTTTCAAAGCTCGCACGTAGGTTATGCATCGACTTTCGCCTTTTCCACTTTTCTTCTCTTCTGCAAGCAGATCTCGGGATTAGCAGTAAAACATCTAAAGCAGATACGTCTCTTGCTTCCGCTTCAACCAGTAAGCATGAAGAATAATCATTTTAAGAAGCCGGGCTGTGTCAACTTTGTGTTTTAGCCAAGAGGTTCAATCAAGACAGCCATTAAGGACATTCTGCATGTGTTCAGCAGCACTTTCTTGTCTGCGGTTGAAGTATAGCTTTGTGCCTTAACTCAAATTTCAGTCGCTCGGCAAGTTGAAAGGACATTTAGAATTGAAGTGATCTGGCGCTCCATAAGCTAAGGTAGATTAAATTCGCATGTGTTCCCATAAATACCGCTTACGTTCACGCCATTGTTGGTGTTCAAGGATAAAGACAACATTTTTGGATTCTAAGCACCAGCAACGGCCTGTGTTCAAGTCGGACTTTGCTGAGTTTAATACTGTTTACCAAAATCATGAGGCAAAGACCCCGGGCGGACTAATATCATTTTAGTTCCATTATTTAACTCTGTTAATGCTGTTTCCGTAAATACATTCCTGTAAATGACTCCGTCCTTCATCACCAATTTTATCTTCCTGATATTTTTTATATCAACGGACAGGATCACCTTCAACGGCGATGATATCGGCAAAGAGATCTTTTTTATTCTGCCGATCTTATCTCCATATCCAAACACATCCGCATTGATAGAAGTAGATGATTTTAAGACATCAATTGGTTTCATTCCATAGTCCACCATCATTTCCATTTCTCTTGCATTATCACCATGTGTGAATACTCCAACGTCACCGCCCCATGCAGATGGTAACACCAGACTGTAATGCCAGTTGAAAAGTCTTTCTCTTGTTGGTGATGCTGTTGCGGTTCGGGCTCAATGCCTTTCCATCCAGCCTCTGTATTGTTCATACGCATCACCGGCGGCCACGAGTAGGACAAAATGCTACGTCTTTTTCCTTCATCAGTTTAAAAACTTCTGCTGTACCATGATCACCATGCTCAATGGTAGACGCACCGGCAATATGGCCCTTCTCATTCCCTCCGCCGTGGTTGCATGACACAACAACTCCTGCCTCCACTATTGGCAATTTTAACGGCTGCAGCTATTTCTTCAACAGAGAAAGTAGCGGTGGCATCGCGGCTTGAACCTGTTACGATAATCTGCATAGATCTTTATCAGGTCTGCACCTTTGCTGATCTGTGTTCTTACCTCATCTCATCATTTCATCTGCATTACGCCAACTTCAGCAGCACCTTGATGGCAACGTAACATCTGGTGATTCAGATCTCGGTCCATAGGCGCCCTTGGCAACAATAGCTCTTGTGGCGCAGATCATTCTTGGTCCGGGTACTACACCCTTTGTCAATAGCTATCTTCAAACCCACATCATCATACATCGAACCTTCTGTGCCAGGTCACGAACAGTGGTGAAGCCCAGCCATTAACGTTGCCCTGGCATGTTCAACCCGCTCTTGCGAGTTCTTTCTGCTCTTGATTCTTTTAACACCTGGTCATCCCAGCTTGTTTCATTGTAAGGATGAAGAAATAAATGAGAATGACCTTCCAATTAGATCCGGGTAACAAAGTGTAGCCTTTTAATTCGATCGACCTGTGTACGTCGCAGGCAATTTGAATTTCATGCATGCCTGCTTGCCTTCGATCTTGTTATTTTTCACAAGCACGACCCAATCGGTATGCATTTGTTCACCGTCGAATACCGTCGGGTTTAATAAAATGTATTTGTCGGTTTGCTGGCCGAAAGAAAAAGTCAAAAGTAAATACAAAAGTAAAAAATATCTTGACTCCATAAGATGTTGACGATGGTTATTCACAATGAGTGACTTATGTTGTGATGCCGGCAACAAATATTGGTTCTCATAGAATTTCACGGATATCCACCGGGTAAAAATCGGTGATACATCTGTGGCATCTGTGAGAACTTGTATGACTGAATATAGGTGTTGGAACGAAGAGCGACACAACAGAAGTCCATCATAAGTAGCTATGCAGTGCAGTTTGGTACATAAAATCTATTTGTCCAACACATCTGTGCCAGTCCGGTTTTTATCAAAGACCTTTTTGCAAAGGACACCATACGGTGATCTTTAATATTATGTTGTCTTGCGTATTCAACAGCTGCCTCCACTAATTGATAACCTACGTTCTGGCCGCGCAATTCATCATCAACTTCGGTATGCTCGATTACCATTTTATCAGGCGCTTTCATATGGATAGGTCATCCTCGGCATGTACCTCGCCTTCGTCCTCCGCGAAGAACATTCCCTTTATTCTCAGTCTGCTTTCGCTGTATAAGCATTGAAGCTAAAGTTTAAAAAATATTTTTCTTATAAAGGAAGTAACACAAACCCCATTCCAGTGCAAAGATGCACTAATGATGCGATGATATTGCTCAACATCTCCAGGGTATTGATAAATCCCATTAATCCTTTGGCGATGGCAGCGATATAACCATTGAACCATCGTTGAGCCAGCGATCTCGAAAAACAAATAAATGAACAAGAGTTCATACCGACGATCGTCCAGAACTTCAGGTACTTCTTGTGATCAAGCAGATCGATCCACCAGTAGCAGAATGCCAAACCCAATAAACACCAACCGAGAGAGGCAAGGGTGAACGATGAAGTTGCGATGCGTTTAATGATAGGAGTGATATGTGTGCATAATTCTAACCGCATACCCAGCGACGAGGCAGATAACGGCCCATATCAACATCGGGACGCAATTTGTTTTTGCATTGCTTATCAGGAGTTTTCCAGTCAGTGCGCCTGCAATGGTATGAACCGCTGTCGGAATGCAGTTGATCGCCACCCAGCCATCGTGATTGATCTTATTCATTAACAACGGTGTCGACATAATTTCCAAAGTTGTGCTGGTCCGTAAATGGCTGGTCAAAACCGGGAACATTGGGTAGAAGCGGTACAGGATTTCTGTCAACAGCAATAATCCAACACATACTAATGATCTGCGCCGGTTGCACTCCAGCGAAAGATCAAGGAAGCCACAAGTGTCGTAAATGATAGTTGCGTAAGAACATCCCATAGCTCAAACGATAAACCGTTCGTTTCGCACTGCGTAATCAAGCACGCCCCAGAAGAATAACCAGAAAGCAGCGCTTTAAATATTTTTCTGGAAGGAGATTGGTCCCATGAAATTCCGTTCTGACCATTGTTTGTATTAGCGAATAAGCCATTGACACACCGGCCATGTACATAAAACCGGGTTGGATCAGGTCCCAGAACCGAAGGCCGTTCCACAGGATGATGAAAGAACTGCAGGAAGAAATTGTTCAATGCATTACCTTTTGTAGCATCAAAGAGATGTTCGTACAGGCCGGTGCTTTCTAGGGCAAGCAATACCATGATGAAGCCACGCATAAGGTCAAGGGATAAAAGGCGCTGCGAAATTTTGCCGCTTAAGGATCGCATCCTGGGGAACCTGCCGGCTGGCAGCTGGAATTGCATAAGCGATAGTTTGGTACTACAAAGTATGGCTTATTGAAATAGACTGGAAATTTTTTTGTTGATTTGGAAATTGTATTTACATATTTGCATTACGAGTGAAAGAACAAAATCAATATTGAGTGGTGGCATACAAACGCTTTACGGGGTTTGTGATGTCAGTTACTGTATTGTAATAATATATTCAAGGCCCCGAAGTGTTTCGGGCTTTTTGTTTGCCCCATCCTATGAAGGGGCTATAAGGCAACAGAGTTATTAATCAATTAAAATTCCCTTTAGGGATTGGGCATGAAGAAAGATAGAAATTAATACAACTTGTAAAAAACTGCTCAGCAGATGTGTATACACCGGTGGGAATCTACCTGCGTGTAAGAGATCGGTTTCCGTGATACGATCTTGTTGGAAAGTACCGACCATCATGCGGCTGAAAACAGCTGGTCGTTCATCTGTATCAATGCGATCGGCGGAATCGAAATAACGTTCTTTGGAAAGCATAGAATTCAAATTACCGAAGCAAAATCCTGAAAGAGGTTGCGATCAGGAACGTAACAGAAGTGCCCAAGGCTTGCTTTGGGAGCTTCATGCAAAATTTTGAGGCTCCCACCAAACCTCCCACTGGGGAGAGGCTTTCGCAGCCTCAAATATGCGAAGGGTTTGTATGGTTATACAACTTATGACGCCGTTCAATTTTTTGATACTATCACGCCTCACGCTCAACGCCCTCCCACATGGACAGGGACTCAGCGATTCCCTTGATGCGGTACCGGCTTGTATCAATACGTCATTGCCGTCAACCATTTCAAAGATGAATTATTTATTTGCGAGAATACCATTCCCGGCCTGGAGAGTGAATCGGCGGTTGTTGAATCGTTGATAAAAGTAAGGATGTTCCAACTCTATCCGTTCAGGTCAAAAGGAAAGGAGAATTCAAACATGAGTGACCATGGATTATATGGAGATGGTGAAGAAAGGAATACAAAGTTGTCATCAGGGGCGACGTTTTTCAAATTGTTCTGAGCAGGAGATTTGACCAGGGCTTTTCAGGTGATGAATTCAATGTTTACCGGGCTTTAAGAAATATCAATCCCTTCGCCTTACTTTATTCTTCTTTGATTACGGAGATTATAAACTGATGGGTTCATCGCCGGAAGCGCAATTGATCATACAAAATGGAAAAGCAGTTGCTGCATCCCATTGCCGGAACATACAGGCGAACAGGTGATGATGACATAGATGAAAGAGAAACTGAAAGGTTATTAAACGATACAAAAGAAAATGCCGAGCACGTGATGCTGGTTGACCTGGCGCGAAATGATCTGAGTCGTTTATGTGATGACGTCCAGGTAGCACATTATAGGGAAGTGCAATATTATTCTCATGTTATTCATTTGGTAAGTGAAGTAACAGGAAAAGTAAAACCTGCCAGTAATCCTTTTGAATTACTGGCAAAAACATTTTCCTGCCGGTACATTGAGTGGTGCACCAAAATTCAAAGCAATGCAATTGATCAATGGATACGAACCCACAGCAAGAAGTTATTATGGAGGAGCTCTTGGTTTTATGGGTTTTGACGGAAGTTGTAATCATGCCATCATGATCAGGACATTTTTAAGTAAGAATAACACACTGATCTACCAGGCAGGCGCTGGAATTGTAGCAGCGAGCAACCCTGAAAGTGAATTGCAGGAAGTGAATAATAAATTGGGAGCGTTGAAGAAGGCGATCGAACTGGCTGAGCCTCCTCTAACTTGTCAATGTTGAGTGTAGCAAGACGTCTAATGTTTGGTTATCAAAGTTTTGATTCTGGTTTAAGCATTCAGAATGACATTAAACATAAAAAGAACGATGAAAATATTAGTTTTTGATAATTACGATTCTTTTACCTACAACCTGGTGCACCTGGTTGAAAAGATAATGCACCAGAAAGTAGATGTTTATCGTAATGACCAGATCCCTTTGGAAAAAGTGAAGGAATATGATAAGATCATTTTATCACCGGGACCAGGGATCCCTGAGGAAGCAGGTCTGTTGTTACCACTTGATAAAAGAATATGCTTCTTCAAAATCTATTTTGGGTGTTTGTCTTGGTCACCAGGCAATTGGTGAAGCGTTCGGAGGAAGCTGGTGAATTTAAGTGAGGTGTATCATGGGGTGGCGACGCCAGTGAGAGCTCGTGAGTCGTGAGTCGTCGGAGCAGTGAGTCGTGAATCGGTCAAACGTGAGTCAATCGTCAGTTCGCGACAGTCGGCGGTAGAAACTCATCACTCACGTACTCATCACTCACGGATTTGTTTGAAGGCTTGCCTGAAGTATTTGAGGCCGGTCGTTATCATTCGTGGATCGTAGCAGACGAAAATTTTCCGGAGGAATTGAAGTAACTGCGAGAGATGAGAATAATTTTATCATGGCATTGCAACATAAGAACTTATGATGTGCAGGGGTGCAGTTCCATCCGGAGAGTGTGTTAACGCCGAGGGTGAAGATATTTTGAAAAATTGGTTAAATGTCTGAACTGAGATTTGTGGGATTAATAAGATTTTTAAGAAATAAAAATTTATTTCATGCCTGAATATAAATTTGGTGAGAATAACTAGAAAAATTATTGGGGCTTCATTTAAAATACATGGAACCTTAGGTAATGGATTCCAGGAAGTAATTTATCAAAGGGCACTAGAACTGGAATTGAAATTAAATTGCTTTGAATTATTTGAGAGAGTTTGAAATGCCGATCTATTACCTGTGATCAGACAAATAGGTGCGAGAAGAGTGGACTTCTTAGTCGAAGAAAAATTAGTGTCGAACTAAAAGCAATTATCAAATCTAGAAGACGTTCATATCGCTCAGGCAATGAACTATCTTGAAGCATATAATCTTGAAATAGGGTTGTTGATAAATTTTGGGGCCAAACGATTACAATTTCATCGCCTTACCAATAAGAAGTATAATCCCCTGATTGTTCAACATCCCATTCAATCCGAATTCATCCCATTCATCCCAGTTCAGACAATGAAAAAGATTCTACAATATTTGTTCGAACACAAAACACTTAGTCGTGAAATGGCTACAAGGAAGTTTTTGGTGAATATTGGTAAAGGAGTTTACAACGAGCATGAAGTGACAGCATTTATGACTGTGTATTTAATGCGCAGTATCACCATTGAAGAACTGCAGGGTTTTCGTGAGGCATTGCTTGAGCTTTGTGTTCCTGTCGATCTGAATGGTTACGATGCTATTGATATTGTTGGGACTGGTGGTGATGGAAAGAATACTTTCAATATTTCAACCCTCAGCTGTTTTATTGTTGCAGGCACGGGGCAAAAAGTTGCCAAGCATGGAAATTATGGAGCATCATCCATTAGTGGAGCCTCAAATGTGATGGAGCAGGTGGGATACAAATTCAAAAATGATAAAGACAAATTGAAGAAAGAAGTTGATGAAGCGAATATTTGCTTTCTTCATGCACCGATTGTTTCATCCCGCGTTAAAAACTGTAGGACCGATCAGGAAGAACCTGGGAATGAGAACTTTTTCAATATGCTTGGCCCGATGGTAAATCCTGCTACTCCAAAATTTCAATTGGTGGGAGTATTTAGTCTTGAGATGGCGAGGATCTATAATTATCTTCTTCAGCAAACTGAAAGTGCATTCACCATTATTCACGGCCTGGATGGCTATGATGAAATTTCGTCTGACCAACGACACCAAGGTCATCACAAATGAAGGGGAAAAGATAATGACGCCGGAACAACTGGGAAAAAGAATGGTGGAGGCAACAGATATCCAGGGCGGGAACAGTGTAGAAGAAGCAGCAAAGATCTTTATGAAGATATTGAATGGTGAGGGTACATGGGCACAGAATGCGGTCGTATTGGCAAATGCCGCGATGGCATTGACATTGCACAGGTAGTTATAAAAGTTATGATGAAGCATATAATGCAGCAGTGGAAAGTTTAGAGAGTGGAAGGGCGAGAGAAGCGTTAAAAAAATTGATCGCTCTTACAATGATTTGCCTGGTCTTCAGACCAGGGAACAAAAAGATAGAAAAATGACTTTAGCCACAATGAGTATTCTTAGATAAAATAATACAACACAAAAGATCAGAGGTAGAAAAGCGAAAAAGCGAAGTAAGCATCCCTGAACTGGAGAAAGGCTTTTATTTCAATCGAAAAACTTTGTCATTGAAGGAGTCGCTGGAAAAAGGAAACAGAACGAGGCATCATTGCAGAATTTAAAAGAAGGTCGCCATCTAAAGGAATTATCAATAATGAAGTAAATGTTATAGATGTCACAATGGCATATACTGAAAATGGCGCATCGGCCTTGTCAGTATTAACAGATGAAAATTTTTTTGGTGGCAGCAACGAAGATCTTATCGAGGCAAGAATAAACGATATCCCGATCCTGAGGAAAAGATTTTATCATTGATGAATACCAGTTAACCGAGGCAAAGAGTATTGGCGCAGATGTGATATTATTGATCGCAGCCTGCTTAACACCGAAAGAAGTAAAACGCCTTGCAGGTTTTGCAAAAGGTTTAGGTCTTGAAGTATTGCTTGAATTACACGGAGAAAATGAATTGGAGCATATTTGTGATGAAACAGAATTGATCGGGATAAATAATCGTGATCTGAAAACATTCGAAGTAAATATCGGAGCAGAGTTTAATGATGGCAGAAAGATCCCGGGTGATAAAATAAAAATTGCTGAAAGCGGAATTAGTTCAGTTGATGATATTATGTTGTTCAAAGAAAATGGATTTAAAGGATTCCTGATCGGTGAGCTTTTTTATGAAAGAAGCCGATCCTACGATTGCTTTTGTCGAATTTGTAAACACTCTCCGGATCATGCCGCCGAAAGCGGAAGGTTTTTGAGAGAAAAATTCCAACAATGGAGCAAAAGCCGAACAAGCAACCAAAGAGGTCATCCTCAGAGTCATTCAAGGTCCGAATCAAAGTTTGCGGCGTCACGCTGCCTGCGCAACTAGAAGCGTTTGATGAAATGGGTGTCGACCTGGCGGGATTTATTTTTTATCCGAAGTCGCCAAGGTATGTGGTCAACAAGATATCGGCCGACTACCTCCGCAAATTCAGGGGAAGGATCGCCAAGGTTGGAGTGTTTGTGAATATGCCGTACGAGGAGCTGATGCGAACCGTTGAGGATTATCGTCTCGACATGATCCAGTTGCACGGCGATGAGATTCCAAGGTATTGCGAGCAGGTAGCCAATTATATTACAGTGGTGAAGGCATTTCGGTTATCGGAAAACGATCCCATTGAATGGATGGCCAAGCCTTACGAGGATGCTTGTGACATGTACATGTTCGATACCCTGGGTGCCGGTTATGGAGGCACGGGAAAAAATTCGACTGGAATGTGCTGAAAAACGCAACGATTAATAAATTATTTTTCTGAGTGGTGGCATTGAACCGGGTGATGAAGAAAAATTAAAGGAGTTTGGCAAAGAGGAGATAGCTAAAAAGATATTTGGTATTGATATCAACAGCAAGTTCGAAATAAGCCCGGGAGTGAAGGATATTAATAAAGTAAGAGAGTTTGTTGAGAGGTTGAAGATAGTGATAGTGAGTGGTGAGTGGTGAGTTGTGAGTCATCGACGCAGCGAAGCTGGTCAGGGATGCCGACCGGCAAGCGTCGGCATTATGTGTATGATACCAACTACCTGTAACTCCGATTGAACATCTTGCGTCGCTCCCGATAGTATCGGGACCCGTTCATCACCGGTACTGCTATGATGGAGATCATGTAAAATGCTCAATAGGATTACTGGACGATGAAAGAGTGCATGACGCAACAGGCGATGCCATGAAAAACTGAGGTTGGTATCATAAAAATACTCCGCCTTCGCTAAAGCTTCGGCGGACAAAGAAAGAGAAATGAATTTACAAGAATTAAAAAAGCCCCTTCAGGGGTTTGGGGTTTCAGATCAGGGTTACTACGGAAAGTTTGGTGGCGCTTATATTCCTGAAATGCTTCATCGCAATGTGGAAGAGCTGCGAACGAAATACCTGGATATTATTTACGAAGAAAGTTTCCAGGAAGAGTTTCATGAATTGCTAAAGGATTATGCAGGCCGGCCAACGCCGCTTATATTTGCAAAGCGATTGAGTGAGAAGTACGGCACCAACATTTTTTGAAGCGGGAAGATCTTTGTCATACCGGGTGCACATAAGATCAACAACACCATCGGGCAGATTCTGCTGGCGCTGACGACTGGGCAAAAAAGAATTATTGCGGAAACAGGAGCCGGTCAGCATGGTGTGGCTACAGCAACGGTTTGTGCATTGAAAGGAGTAGAGTGCATTGTATACATGGGTGAAAAAGATATTGAGCGGCAGGCGCCAAATGTGGCGAGAATGAAAATGCTTGGCGCTACGGTGATACCTGCAACAAGCGGAAGTAAAACACTAAAGGATGCAACCAATGAAGCCATCCGCGACTGGATCAATAACCCAAACGATACACATTATATCATCGGAAGCGTTGTGGGACCTCATCCATATCCTGATATGGTTGCCCGTTTTCAATCCGTGATCAGCGAAGAGATCCGCTGGCAATTGAAAGAAAAGACAGGAAGTGAATTGCCAACTCATGTGATCGCATGTGTTGGTGGCGGCAGCAATGCAGCCGGCGCATTTTATCATTTTTTAGATGAACCATCCGTACAATTGATCGCTGTAGAAGCAGCAGGTCTTGGAGTGAATAGTGGTCATAGCGCTGCCACAACGGCTCTTGGCAGGCCAGGTATTTTGCATGGAAGTAAAAGTTTTTGTGATGCAAACAGAAGATGGACAGGTTGTAGAGCCACACAGTATTTCGGCGGGCCTGGATTATCCTGGTATTGGACCATTGCATGCACATTTGTTTGACAGCGGGCGTGCAAAATTTTTGAATGCGACGGATGATGAAGCTCTTGCTGCAGCCTTTGAACTGGCCAAACTTGAGGGGATCATCCCGGCGCTGGAGAGTGCACACGCGTTAGCGGTCTTGGATAGCCGTTGGTTTCAACCTACGGATAACGTGGTGATTTGTTTGAGTGGAAGAGGTGACAAGGATTTACAAGCGTATATGAAAAAATGGAAGAGAGGAAATAATTCAATATGAGGACAATGTAAAAGCACTACTTGAGAACGTCCAAAGAATTGATGAATTGAAACACATAGTCACATATGGAACATAGGGTCACATAGATTTCTATGTGTTTCTATTGTGCCTATGTTTCTATGTGTGGTTAATTTAAAATTGCGGAACCTCAGATTTTTCGGATGACTATTAGTGTGACGAAATAACTCTTGAAAAATTTTAACAACTGAGTGATATGTTATTCCTAAAACAAAGTAAAATGGCAAAAGCCTGGTCTCTCTCTCCTCAAGGAGAGGGACCAAGGGTGAGGATATAGAGCAATGATGATACTTCTTATACTAGTTAGCCATCTCCTGCAACCGCAAGCCATTTGTCGATCACAAACTGAAGTTTGAAAAGATCTCGGATAATTGCGAGAACCTCAAACCATCTTTTCGAATGGTCTCCAATGTAGCAGGCGGAGAGATACGAGTTTGAAAAATGCCTTGACGCAAATTTTACAAAGGATATGATGAAGGTATCAAGACAGGGTGATACTGTGTTGGTTGCAATTTCCAAAGGCCGGCGGCCAAGGAGTATTGAATAAAATTACATTGGATATTGACAGTTATCCCAGGTATAATTTTATTACGATAGACGACCGAAACAATTAATGTCATCCCTTCAAATTAGATATGAACAGGATAGAAGAACTATTTAAGAAAAAGCGAAATAAGATCCTGAACATGTATTGCACAGCAGGGTTTCCCAGGTTGGAAGATACATTGACTGTGATGGCGGCATTAGAGAAAAGCGGCGCAGATATGATCGAACTGGGAATGCCTTATAGCGATCCCCTGGCCGACGGTCCTGTGATCCAACACAGCAATACGATCGCTTTTGCAAAATGGCATGACGATAAAGAAATTGTTCGAACAATTAAAAGGGTTTCAGAAGAGTCCCGCCAGAGAGGTTGGGCCATTCCGGTTTTACTGATGGGTTATATGAACCCGATCCTGCAATATGGATTTGAAAAATTTTGTGCCGATGCTTCTGCGGTTGGAGTTGATGGATTAATTCTTCCTGATCTGCCGGAATATGAATATGAAACAGAATACGGAGCCATCACAAGAAAATATGGACTGGATTTTGTTTTCCTGGTGACTCCCGAAACTTCTGAAGAAAGAGTAAAGAAACTGGATGCACTAAGCAGCGGATTTTTATATGCAGTGTCTTCTTCTTCCACAACCGGAAGAGATAAAAACATGACAGATGTAAAAGCTTATTTGCAAAAAATAAAAAATTTATAAATTAAAAAACCCGGTACTGGTTGGATTTGGAATAAAAGATAAACAAACATTTGAAGCAGCTTGTGAAAATGCCAATGGCGCTATTATCGCTACAGCTTTTATAAAAGCTTTAGAAAATGATACCGATGTTGAAAGAGTTAACTAAAAAATTCTTAAATGAAATTATTTCCTGATAATCCTGGTAATCCACCCAAATCATGGCTTCTGACAATCATCAAATACAATGCTGGTAACATTCAATCCGTCTTGTATGCGCTGGAGAGAATAGGAATGAAGGCAGAAGTGACTGATGATGTTGAAAAGATCCGGCTGGCTGATAAAGTGATCTTTCCCGGCGTTGGTGAAGCAAGCACTGCCATGCATTATTTAAAAGAAAGAGGCTTGGATGCAGTTATCAAAAATTTAAAACAACCGGTATTGGGGATCTGTTTGGGTATGCAATTGATGTGCAGGTATTCGGAAGAGAATGCGACCGATTGCCTGGGAATATTTGATGAGGAAGTAAGAAGGTACCCCCAACCCCTAAAGGAGGGCTATAAGGTGCCTCAAATAGGATGGAACAATATTTATAATTTGAAAACCGATCTGTTCAGAGATGTAAAGGAAAACAGCTTTTGTTATTTTGTTCATAGTTATTATGCATCAATTGGTGAACACACAATTGCTACAACAAACTACATACAGCCCTATAGCTCTGCTTTGCGGAAAAATAATTTTTACGGAGTGCAGTTTCACCCGGAGAAGAGTGCAGAAGTTGGGAGAGCAGATACTCAGAAATTTTGCCCTAAATCCCTAACCTTGCGTCTACAAGGGACTTTAGAAGTTAACTATGAACGAGAAACATGTTTTATAAGGCCCACCCGTTGATTTTTAAAAAAGCGGAAGAATTGACGAAATAATCCTACATACTCTGAAAGTTTATTATGGAATTGTATTAAGGAAAATGAATTTGGAATTAAGTTTCGAAGACAGCACCCGGCATCAAATTATGTTTTAGATTTTTATGCGCACAAAAATAAAACTGGCAATTGAAATCGATGAAGATATTCACTCGATGGAAGATGTTAAGAGGAATGATTTAGAAAGACAGAGTCGATTAGAATCACTGGGAATCCAGTTTCTTCGTTTTTCAACTCAGGAAGTTGAGAAGGAGCTTGACAAAGTATTAGATAAGATAAAATCTGAAAATAAAGGAATTGCTTGAGAGCGAAGACGGTTCAGGGCTCCCCTTTAGGGGCGGGGGGCTTCAGGTAATATCCCGCAATAGATATCATCGATGGCAAATGTGTAAGACTTGAACAAGGTAATTACGATAAGGTCACACTTTATCACAAAGAGCCACTTGAGGTTGCAAAAAAATTTGAAGATGCGGGATTAAAGAGACTTCATTTGGTTGATCTGGATGGTGCAAAGGCAGGTGCAGTGAAGAATTGGAAAGTGCTGGAAGTAATTGCAGGAAAGACTTCACTGGTCATTGATTTTGGAGGAGGTGTAAAAACTGAAAAGATGTTGAAATAGTTTTTAATTCGGGATCTTCATTGGCAACAATAGGAAGTATTGCTGTAAAAGATGAAGAGGAGTTTGTAAAATGGTTATTGAAATTCGGGGCCGGGAAATTCCTGTTAGGGGCCGATGTAAAGAATGAAAAGATCACTATCAGTGGCTGGCAGGAAGAAACAAAGATCTGGATCTATGATTTCATTCAGAAGTATATTGATCATGGAGTAAAACAGGTTTTTGTACAGATGTGAGTAAAGATGGAAAATTGGAAGGACCTGCCATTGATCTGTATAAAAATATCATTTCAAAATTTCCTGGATTGTTCTTTATAGCAAGTGGAGGAGTAAGCTCTGTGGATGATCTGAAAAGACTTGAAGAGATCGGGTGTAAAGGAGCGATCGTGGGAAAGCGATCTATGAAGATCAGAATAACTCTTGATGAACTCAGAAAAATAAATGCTCAATAATCAATCCATTCAATGCTCAATTTTCAATTGTGTTAACGAAGCGAATCATACCATGTCTTGATATAAAAGATGGTCGTACCGTGAAGGGAACCAATTTTGTCAACCTTCGTGATGCAGGGGACCCGGTTGAATTAGGAGCTCTTTATGCACAACAAGGCGCCGATGAACTGGTATTTCTTGACATTACCGCAACCATTGAAAAAGAAAAACGTTGAGTGAATTGGTGAACCGGATCGCCCATCATATCAATATTCCTTTTACAGTAGGCGGAGGGATCAGCAGCGTGGAAGATGTAAGTATTCTTTTGCAAAATGGTGCTGATAAAATTTCAGTAAATACTTCAGCATTTAAAAACCCACAACTGATCAATGATCTCGCGAATGAATTCGGAAGCCAGTGTGTGGTACTGGCCATTGATGCACGGCAGGAAGAAAACGGAGAATGGTACGTGTATTTAAATGGGGGAAGAACAAAAACAAACAGACTTTGTTTTGACTGGGCAAAGCACGGAGTAATGCTTGGTGCCGGTGAGATCCTTCTTACTTCAATGAATCATGACGGAACAAAACAGGGTTTTGCCATTGAATTGACGAAGCAATTGGCAGCAAATCTCCCGGTGCCTGTTATTGCCTCTGGCGGTGGAGGAACCATGCAACATTTTGTTGATGTTTTCGAAAATGGAAAGGCTGATGCGGCATTGGCTGCAAGTATCTTTCATTTTAAGGGAAGTGGCGATATCTGAGTTAAAATCTTTTTAAAAAAGAAACGTATAGATGTAAGACAATAAGCCCCGCCTTGTAGAGGTTTGGGGTGCAATTTCCGATTTGAAACGATATTTGCAAAAGAAACATGTTTCAATTCGTGTCTGATGTATCTGTCAGTTTTTATAATTGTGATTCTTTCAGCTATTGCATTGTTCCTGTTCCAATACATGAATCAAAAAAGAAAAATAAGACAAGAGGAAATGCACGAAAGAAAAGAGACAGCAATTTGAAGAACTATTAAAAGCTGATCAGCGATAAGAATGTACGAGATGAGTGACCCGACAAGTCGGGACAAGCTACAAGAGGACGATGAGAAGAGAACCGAAAGTTGATAAACAAAAATAAATACTCCTTCAGGGGACAGGGGCATGAAAATAGATTTTTAAGAAATACCCGGATGGATTAGTGCCTGCCATTATCCAGGACCATAAGACACAGAAAGTATTGATGCTGGGTTTTATGAATGAAGAAGCTTTACAAAAGACAATGAGAGAAGGGAAAGTGACGTTCTATAGCCGAAGCAAAAAACGTTTATGGACCAAGGGGGAGGAGAGCGGAAACGTTTTATTGCTGAAGGAGATAATGAGTGATTGTGACGATGATACCTTATTGATAAAGGCTGAGCCGACAGGACCGGTTTGTCATACGGGGCCGATACCTGCTGGAGTGAAAAAATCATGCTGAAGATTTTTTAAGTTACCTCGAGCATATCATTGAGTTGAGAAAAGCCAGTGACGATGAAAGATCATACGTGAGGAAGCTATTTCATTCGGGCATCAATAAAATTGCTCAAAAAGTAGGAGAAGAGGCTGTGGAACTGGTTATTGAAGCGAAAGATGTTAATAATGAGCTATTTTTAAATGAGGCTTCCGATCTTCTTTTCCATTATTTAATTTTGCTCCAGGCAAGAGGCTATAAACTAGATGACGTAATTGCCATTTTAAAGGAGACATCAACATAATAAGTAGTATGACAAGAATTTTCTCGTTTTGTTTTTAATGCCGCTCTATGTATTCGCTCAGAAAACAGGTTTTGAAATTAACGGGTCCGTAACAGGTTTTGCTGAGGGAGCCCGGTTAAGCTTGAAAATGGAAATGATAATAGCGCCATGGGCTCGGCAAAGATCGCGGGTGGAAAATTTACTATCAAGGGCTCGGTTGAAGAGCCACAGCTTTGTAAGCTAACCATTGCCAGTGAGCAGCCGCAATTCATATACGTAGAAAATAAAAGATGACGGTTTCAGGAAGCAAGGCTGACATTCAACACTTAAAGGTTACCGGCTCACCTTCTCACCAGGATTTTATGAAGTTCCAGGAGAGTATTTAATCCCCTGATAAGCTCGCTGAATGCGACTGTAGCTTCTATTAATCAAGGCTGCCGGCAAGCCACAGTATGATGCATTGATGAAAGTGTATGATTCTACCAGGGCTGTTATTCAAACCAGGATAGATGAATTTGTAGCTTTAAAACCAAAATCTCCAGTGACACCCTTCGTGCTTTTTGTTACCGCCAATATGTATGACGACCCGATGTTGCTTGAAAAAGATACAATGCGATGGACACCGTGGCGAAGAATTATACTATCAGTAAAAATCTTTACTCTTACATACAATACAATAAGGTGGGAGCTGTAGGAACTACGGCTGTAGATTTTACTCAACCTGATACTACAGGTACGCCGGTAAGTCTTTCATCGTTTCATGGTAAATATGTCCTGGTTGATTTCTGGGCAAGCTGGTGCGGTCCCTGCCGGGCAGAAAATCCCAATGTGGTTGAAAATTTTAAACAGTTCAAAGAAAAAAATTTCACGGTTTTAGGAGTATCTCTCGACAGACCCGGTGGAAAAGATAATTGGCTGGCGGCTATCCATAAGGATAATCTTACATGGACACATGTCAGCGACCTGCAGTTCTGGAACAATGCAGCTGCTCAATTATATCGTATCAACAGCATTCCGTTCAATATGCTTATTGATCCCTCAGGAAAGATCATTGCAAGAAACCTTCGCGGCGAAATAGCTTCATTCCAAATTATGTGAAGTGCTTGGATGCAATTAGATGGTGAGTGGTGAGTAGGAGGCCGCAGATCATTTGACTTATCAAATGTTAATGAACTTTACCAATTCCGATTCTCAAAAAGCCTGTTTAAGGTGGTTACTTTTGCAAAGTGTTTATCTACTCAATAACATTTAGGGTCTGAGCCTTTGAAGATTTTTGTAAAAATATATTTGCTTATCCCCACTGTACTTTTTCGGTACTGACGAGAGCCCAGGATGTTGATTCAACTTTCAAAACACCTAAATTCTTTTCGTACGATTCCCTTCATCAGAAGATATTGTTGATGTTGGCCAATCTATTTTCAGAAAAAAAAGTCGCCCCGAACAGATACAGGAAAAGAATCACAGACACATGTCTCGGTATTACCTGCCGTAGGGTACTCATTGCAAACGGGGTTTGCGGCAATTCTCAGCGCTAATATTGCTTTTTATAATGGTGTCAATGAAGGTCAAAACATTTCAACAATCATTACCAGTTTTACTTACTCTCAATACAAACAATATATCCTTCCTTTATTAACAAATATCTGGTCAAAAAACGGAAAATATAATTTTCAGTCTGAGTGGCGCTATTTGAAGTATCCCTCATTTACGTATGGATTGGGTACAAATACAAGACTTGAGGATGGGTATATGATCGACTATTCCTACCTGCGATTACATCAGAATATCTCCAAGGAAAATTTCAAAGAACTTATATGGCGGTATTGGCCTTGACCTGGATCTTTACTGGAATATAAAGAGCTCAGTCCTGATTCAGGGACGAAGACCGATTTTGAAAATTATGGATTATACCCAAAGGAAACGGCAGTAGGGCCGTCATTTAGCCTGTTATATGATTCAAGAAAAATTCTATTGATCCCGAAAATGGATCGTATCTCAATTTATCTTATAGGCCCTAAGTTGAAATTTATGGGCAGCGATGCAAACTGGCAATCATTGTTGCTGGAATTCAAAGGCTATAAAAATTTCCTGCAGAATCAGATAATGTTATTGCATTATGGAGTTATAACTGGTTCACATTTGGAGGAAAGCCTCCTTATTTACTTTTGCCGAGCACCGGTTGGGACTCTAATGTAAATACAGGCAGGGGATTTATACAGGGACGTTACCGTGGCAGCAATATGCTATATCTTGAAAGTGAATACCGGTTTCTTATTACCTCCAATGGCTTGTTTGGCGGCGTGGTCTTTGCCAACGCAGAGACCTTCTCCAGCAGGGAATCAACTCTTGAGGGCAATGCTTCCCTTAAAACCTTTGATCCGATCCAGCCTGGTTATGGCGCTGGCATCAGGATCAAACTAAATAAATTTTCAAGGGCTAATCTTTGTGTAGATTATGGATGGGGAACCGGCGGTTCAAAGGTGTTGCCGTAGAATCTCGGTGAAGTTTTTTAGATCTTTTATTCTTCATCTGCGCCTTCGGCCACACGAATATAATATCCATTAATATCGACAAACGCAAACTCTTTTAATCCGTAAGCATGAGTTTTTAATGTGTCCGCAAATTCGATCTTCCTTTTTTGAAATTCCGAAAATATCTCGTCTATATTGTCAACAAACCACATTAGCGGCAAACGATTCTTTTTATAACTAGTAATTACATTGACGAATTCAGGGTCTTCGGCAAAAAGAAGTCGCATATCATCCCGCCTGATTCCGCCATCAATAACTTTGCCCTCGTCATTTGTCCATGTCCACTCTTCATAAAATCCTAAATTGTCACGATAATAGTCGAGTGTTTGTTGCAGGTTTCTTACCGGGAGATGAGGATTCGCCTGATAAATTTCTTTGGCTTCATTAATTTACGTCTTTCCCTTGTTTCAGTTTATCGATCATGGTTTCTAAATTAGTTTTGTTTTGTGCATCAACGACCGTCATTGCTTTATTGGCATATTCCAGGGCGGTCTTGTAGTCTCCATTGGCAGAGTATCCACGCGCCAACCCGATCAATGTCGTCACCTGGTTTGGATTTTTATGGTAATTCATTTTGAAGATGTCAAGGGCTTCCTTGGGTTTTTCAGTGCGATCAATGATCTTGCATAGGTCGTGTAGATCGTTCATGTTTCCATAAGGCAATGCTTTTTCATGAGAGCAGACGCTTCATCGCTGCGTCCGAGTTTGCTCAAAATCTCTGCCTTTGTACTCATCGGCTTAAAAACGTGTACCCCCACTAAATATTATTGCCGTGTCTGCCCAAAGTAAGGCTTCATCAAGATTTGTATTGCGTTGCACACACCAATCCGGCAGCCTCAATCCAGGTCTCCCACTGGAAGCCTTTGCTAGTTTCTCAATTCATTTCGGAAAGAGGCAGAGTTGAGTGCTTACATAATCTACTTCAATCTTAAAAGGTATCATCAATTTCTCCCACTGTAATGCTACCGTCGCAGAATTTTCCGTCTCATTCATAAATTCATATTTTAGCCATTCAACGCTCTTATCCAGCTGCGTTGGTTTAACCTTCACTCTTAATGCATCTTCTTTTTCGTTGTAAAAAGCTGCCCCAGGAAGTGTTATTTTTCGAGAAGATCAGCGTGCATTCATTGGGGTCATAAGCGACGAAGAAGGCATATTTTCCCGCTGCAAGGGTTGGCCTTCGATCTTTACATCCGTTGAAAATTCGATCGTTGTATTTTCATTGGCACCAGCTCTCCAGGAGCTGCCTTGCTGCTTCAAATCCCTGGTCGGTATAGCCAACGGGGATCAGCTGCCCCAAATTTTTCCTTCACGACCTTTAACACCAGGGCGGTTATATTGGATAGTTACGTCCGTTATACCAACCTTTTCACTTACGGATGCTTTTTTGTTTCCGCCGTTTGGAAGAGCCGTAAGAATAATTTGTGAAAATGCGAAATGGAAAAGTGCGAGTGAAAGCAAAATTGCAAATATCTTTTTCATACAGAAAGTTTTGTAATACCAAGCTAAGAGAAGAAAAAAAGGAGACTTTCGGATTTTTTATCAAACCTCCATAAAGAATTACAGGAAGTATTTTAGAAGGATGTAAGGTAATTTATAGGTAATACAGTATTTTAACAAGCTGATCTTCTTATTATCTGCCACAACAGCTATTTTAGGTATGAAATATTGTTTTGTTCTGCTACTATTGTCGCCATTCTTCTCTTCGGGCCAGGATTGCAATTTAAAAACAACAAAAGATGCTTATACCAGGAAGTAAAACTATCAACAGGCCTTGTTTCGTTGAATAACGCCCAGTATTCCATCCAGGCCACAAAATCTGAAATTGATTTTATGTTCTCTGTTGAAGGGAAATGTTTTGATGATGCCTCCACTGCTTCTGTTTTTTGAGGGCACAAGACTTAAATCGAATTTTAAAAACAGCGGTACAACGAATTGCGACGGACTTTTTCATTTTACATTCCGAAATACCAATCCGTCACAATCTGCATTGTCAAATTTGGGAACAAAAAGATCACTTCGATCCGCTTCAAGGACAACACAAACAAAGAAACGGGGATAATCTTAACTGCTGAACAGCAGCAAATACTCTCGAACCTTATTAATTGTATCATCAATGAGGCGAAGAAACTCCAATAGGCACGATTTTGTATTAATCACTATCAGTAGTGATCGTTCTTGTGCCTGCGCCGGTATCAGTGACAGTAGTCCGTGATGAACTTCTTCCACTACTCAGGATTGCGACCAACAATAATATAACGATGACTCCACCCACAACCCATACCCAGGGTACTGTGTACCATTCTCGTGTGTTCTGTAGTTGTAGTTTTTACAGTTGTACTTGTTGTTCCACTATCCTGGCCCAGGCAGATCAATTGAAAACAACTCAATAGTCAAAGTGACAGTAAAATATTTAAAGAAATTAGTCACGGATAAATTTTTCATTGTTATCTTTTTGGTTAAACATTATTGAAAGGATGGATTCAACAATTACGCCAAATGAAAAATGCAGAAGTAAACACCAGTTGAGCCTCAACGAATGACCCTTTAAAAGGTGCAGATCAATTTTTACAAGCAGGTGCTGCGATCAATTTGAATGAATTTGCTGAGTTGGCATGCTTTTTTTAGATACTACCCTGTAATTAATTTTTCACCTTAAAAACTGATTAGTATGCTACGGTGGACAATAATATTCTTGATCATTGCTATCATTGCCGGAGTTTTTGGCTTTGGTGGTATTGCAGCGGGAGCAGCGGGGATCGCTAAAGTGTTGTTCTTTATTTTTATTGTGCTATTTCTTATATCACTTATTCGCGGAAGAACAGTGGAGTAATAGCTACACTATAGGAAAGGAAGAGTGGAAGTTCCATTCTTCCTTTTAATTTTTTCTTTCGCCCTGTGGCAAATAACCTCTACTGAAAAGCTGAATGCAAGAGCAAACGCTGTGCATTCCAGCCACGATTGTTTTCCAAAAGCAGCAACCATCATGGCAAAACAGAACATGCTGGCCATAACGGTTAAAGCATTTTTCTGAAAGATATTTCTTTCGAAGAGGAGAAGCGGATGACAGTAACTTTTTCATAGCCTGCAAAGATAATTGTTGCTCTTATTTAACGGCCGTCTTTCTAAAAAATTGCTGCAATAAATTCCTGCGATTGTTATGAGCAGGATTTTTACGTTTGAGTGTTATAGTTCGTTCCATAAAAATTTTTGATCATGTCAGTTGCCGAAGAAAAAGAGCGAAAACGGTAAAAGCAAAACGCATCTTCAAAAGTGAAAATATCTTGGCCTCATATAACAAGTTTAAAGAATTTGAAGGCAAACAATACGGATATGGAGGTGGGAAGGAGTCACAAATGGTATTACGATAAGGGGAGTGGAAAGAAAAAAAGATCACTCCTGATCTGTGGAAATTTCTTACTCAGTCACCAAGCGCAGGGCAGGAAAGCCCCGAAGGGTTCAGGAGTTCCTCGTAGGTACGCAGTATCTACTTCGATGTCAGGCTTAAAACACAAACTGGCTCACAAACGTGTAGGCAATGATAAATGGAGTGCATCTGCAAAAACCAACGGACACATCTGATAAATTTTTACAGGGAGTTCATTGCGCAATTACAAAAGGAACCCCTGCCTCTCCAGTTGAATATAACGGCAAGGTCTATGGAGAGGCTGTACCTATTCCTGAAACTTGTCATGATGGTGTTTGCTCTGGACTGGATATCACTTAAATGATCGGCACCTTGGTATTTTGCACAACATGAAAGTGGATGGAAAATGGATGAAGTAAAGACCTGGGAACTGGTTGATGCGATAGGACAGGAGGTTTTGTCTGTGGTATGAATAATTTTATTGGTACTGAATATAGATCGGTTGAGGCTTTAGTTTTAATACCTGCTCAGGTTGCATCTCAGTTTTAGCACCGATCTTCTTTGTATCATTCTTATAAAATATTTTGAAGCCGGTGTATTCTACTGGTTGGGGGTAGATGAAACTTTTATATGTGCCTATTTTTTTGCTGACGAACCCCAGCCATCCATATTTATTACAACCTGCACGGCAGGATTGGGCTTGATCTGCTTGTAATTTGTTACCATAGGTTGAGTAAACCTGTGTACGATCAAAATTTTGGGAGAAAGATTATTCTTTTTCACGATGTCCGTAAGGAAATTGATCGCGTAGTTGATATCAGCGGCATCAAATGTGCCGATCACTGTGCCGGGACGTTTACCCGTTTTCATGGAAAACTCCGGATCTATTCCGAGGTGAACATTCGGTAAGCTCAAAGTATTTCTCGAGGGCTGGCAATTCCTTTTGCAGATCGCTTAATCCCACCTGTACATCCAAAAACACTAACGCATTTATTTCATTGGCCCAACTGATGATCTTATCAATTTGTTGAAACGGCATCCTTAACCGGTAAGTATTGCCCGGACCGGGACTTTGCTGAGCAGTTACAGCAATGTAATGTAAAGCCGGAATGACCTTCACCATGGTGTCTGCAGCCTGCCACTTTTTCGACTTCCTGCCGCAACCTGCCTATCATGCTATCCTTCGGGAATTCACCCAGGATACCCATATTTTTCGAATAAAGATTTCCATAGTATGCAATGATCCGGTTGAAGGGTAATATAGCTCCTTCGGGAGGTAAGAGAACTACTTACGGGCCATCTGCCACTGAATCTCCATTGGTAATATGATCGAGGAGCACCTGGTATGAACCTGAGTCAATCGGGGCAGGTTTATAAAGAATTTCTTTCGGTTTGTCGGGAAGTGTAGTGTCACGGCTATCCACTACTCTTGCGTTACCGGCTTCCGAGCAAGAGCTGAAAAGGATCGGTAAGAAAAATGCAATAATTACACTATACAGTGGTCTTTTTAGCAGAGTTGACATGGGAGCAGAATTTCTTACAAATAAACGAACTTATGAATTATTTATTTCTTAAACTCCTCTCTTTTGTAATGGTTATTAAAGATCTATAGTTCATTTAAACAAGAATAACGCCGCAATTTCATTTGACTTGTGTAATATAACCCCTGAAGGACATTGGCTGACGGTTATTGCTGAGCGCTTGCAGTGTTCCATATCCGTCATCTGATAATGAGAGAGAAAATTCCCGAAAGTCGGTAACATCTTTGGGTTTGATGGTTATATCCCATCCTCTCTTCTTGCCGGGAGTAGCTGTATACTCAAACTTTGTCGAAGTAAATTGAAATCCTCCATCACCTGAACCATAAGGCACCGAGTAAGCCTTGCCATAAAAGGAAGATTTGATACTAAAGAATCCGGAAAAATACGGAGATCGTATTCGCTGGTCAATTGCCGGCTTCTGCCTGAAGTGGGCATCGCAGTTTGAGCGTGAAAAATAAACTGCTTTGATTCAACACTTGTTTTTACTGACTGATTGATCGGGCTGAGCATTTATCCTGTTTGTTATAAATACAAGCAAGCACGATAAAGAAAATTTTTCCAACAACTTTATTGGAAGTCTTCATATCTAGTTTTATTGATGATAACGACAAAGTTTATACTATGGTTTGATTAAAGCTCTGTCTTGTAAATATCCGTAATTTACCGCTCTATCAAAAATTCTGTTTTTGCGCTTTTGATGGAGTATAGTGCATTTCTTTGCGGGAACCTTTGGTTTTTAGAACGTATTTGCATAAATTGCCGTCGCGACTGCTTTGAGATTATGCTTAAAAAGAACGACGATCCTTTATCTTACGCCAGGTAAACCTGCATAACAAGGTTCTCTCTATCTGATCTGAGCCAGGAAATGAAAGTCTCAGAGGATACTATTCGCCGTGACTTAAATGAGCGCTGTCAGACGAAGGAAAAGTGATCAAAGGTCCATGGCGGCGCCCTTTCAAAGTCTTTTCATCTTTCTCTTAAAGTCTTCCAATGTATATTCTCTTGATAAAAAAGACCATTGCTCAAAGGCGTCCCAGCTTATCGAAGACGGAATGTTTGTGCTGACAACGGGAGGGACAACCATCATTGGATTAACTTAAAAGCTTTACCATCCGAATTATCCTGCCACCTTCATTACAGTCAGCCTCCCGGTGGCATATGAATACATTCATCATCCCAACATCGAAGTAATTTTTGTCGGCGATAAAATTTCAAAAGAGCGCACAAATATCAGTGGGAGGTGAGGCCATTTCAAAGATCAGGCAGATAAAGGCTGATCTCTGTTTTTTGGGAACCAATGCCATTGACATTCCCAACGGGTTAACAGATAGTGATTGGGAAGTAGTGCAAATAAAAAGCGATGATCGAATCATCCGAAAAGGTGATATCGCTTACCATCGCCGAGAAATTGAATTCATCCCAAAGAATAAAAATTTGCCCGATCAATGAGATCGATGTATTGATCACCGAGCTAAACCAGCGGGAATGACCTGTTAAAACCTTATCACGAAACCCGGTATTGAAATTTTATCAATAAAGTATAAACAGGAAAACAAAAATTCTATTCATCATTTAAAACTGCTGTATGATACACTCTAAAAAATTAAGGCGTTCGAAGTGGAAACAGCATTCCATTGGTCTTGCTGCTGCAGGTATGTGGCCTATTTCTGTTCTCACAGGTACGCATAAGCGGGAAGGTTACGGATGCGGAAAACAAAGTCTTTCCGGGTATTTCAGTAACGATTCCCCAATACAACCTTTGGAGCATCGACGGAATCTGAACGGTTTGTACCTGATCAATGCAAATCTTCCTGCAGGCACTTATACCTTACAATTTTCCGGTGTTGGTTATAAAGCACAATCTCAAGCACTGCAAATTGGTAGTGCGGCATCATACACAACTGATGTACAATTGACGGCCGACGCATTGAAAATGGATGAGGTGATTGTTACAGGTGTTTCTGCGGGAACCACACGTAAACAATTGGGAAATCATATAAGTACTATCAAAGCGGATGAATTAACCAAGGGCGACAGCAGTAATGTACTCACTGCTTTACAGGGAAAGACAGCAGCGCGCAGATCATTCAAAACAACGGTGATCCTTCCGGGGAGTTTCAGTTCGCGTCTGCGCGGAATAAGTTCTGTGTTGTCATCATCGGAGCCGCTATATATTGTTGATGGGGTGAATTGTAAATAACGCAACAAACAGGGTTACAAACACACAAAACTCTTATGATGGAAACACATTCGTAGGTACTATCGGTCAAAACAGGTTAGCCGATATAAATCCAGCTGATATCGATCACATCGAAGTCGTTGAATGGCGCGGCTGCCGCAGCTATCTATGGTTCACAAGAGCAAATGCAGGAGTATGTACAAATATTTACACGAAGAGAGGAGGCTGTCAGGCGTCCGCAGGTAAGCTTTTCTACGAGCATTATGATGAACCAATTAAGGAAGAAGCTGGATGTGAACCAGGCGCCTACAAAATTTGGCGGACCCTACTGACGGACCCGGTGCTCCACACAGGACCTCATTACAAAATGTGCGGTACTCCGCCGGCCCTACCAACCAATACAACTGATGTAACGCGATATGATTACCAGGATTACATTTTCAAACAGGCATTGGAACAGACAAGCAATGTTTCTGTAAGCGGTGGCACTGACAGGTTAAAATATTATTTGTCTGGTTCATTTTATTATAACGCGGGGTATTGTAAAAAACACAGATTACAGGAGATTATAGTTTCAGGGCAAATGTTGATCAAACGATCAGCAACATGCTTAGTGTTAACCTGGGGCTGAATTATATCAACAGTGCTTCAAATGAAAGCCGGATGGGAACTCTTTCTATTCACCCATGAATTCTGTAATGATCAATGGAAACTTTCATGATATATGGGCAAGAGATGCAAATGGCAATTTGAAAGCAGTGGGTGAAAGAGGTCGTGTAAATCCTGTTTCTCATGATGAAGATTTCAAACAAAAAGAAGAGACCAACGCGCGTCATAGCTAATCTGATTGAAATTAAAACCGTCAAAAGGTTTGACATTTGATTATACTTTGGGTATTGATAATTACGGTCAGAATGGAACCACCTACATGCCGCCATTTTACCTACAACGTAAATACCGCATTTTCTGGCGGTGGCCCCACATTGGATCCAACATTGAATGGTTATAGCAAGTACGGGTAATGACTATTTCTTCCAGATCAATAATGAAATAAACGGTACGCATATCAATTTAATATCACAAACGAAATTGGTTCAACCACGCAGGTGGGATATTCTGTTCAATATGAAAGAAACCGTTATTCATTATTGCAAGGTCGGGGTTTAGCTCCTTTATTGAAACGATCAACGGGGCAAGTACTCCCTTGCCAAGTGTTGATGACAGAACGGAAGTATCTATTTCAGGGACTTATCTGCAACAGAATTTTCGCATTAAAAACAAGTTGTTCTTAACCGGTGCAGTTCGTTTGAGACGGTTCTTCAGTATTTGGTGAAGACCAGCGTCACCAGGTTTATTATAAAGCAAGCGGAAGCCATCTCTTATCTGATAACGATTTCTGGACAAATAACCCGTCCTGGTGGAATACTTTAAAATTCGTGCTGCATACGGAGAATCCGGGAATCTTACCGGCATTGGTGCTTATGATCGTATCAATTCGTATACAGCAGTAATTTTATTTGGGAAGAATTGCATTGACAGGCAATACATACGCCTCTGCAAAATGAAAATGTAAAACCGGAAAGGACAACAGGAAACAGAGACAGGTGATCGATATGGCTTTTTTAAACAAACGGATCAGCCTGCAATTCAACTGGTATCATAAACGTGTAAATGATCTTTTGATCAATCGCCAGATCGCTCCAACAAACGGTTATTCAAGCCTGCTTGATAATTTTGGTTCATTAGAAAATAGTGGATTTGAATTTGTACTGGGAGGTAGTCCTATCGATAACACAAGATCTGAAATGGGATGCAACATTGATCTTCAATCATAACCGCAACAAGGTACTGGAAGTTGGTCCTTCACTTACTCTTCTCAGCACAAATGCCGGAGCGCCGGTAGCATTGTTAGAAGGTTATCCTGTAGGGATATTCTACGGAACTTTCTTTGCAGTTGATGATAATGGCGGACAGGTGAAAATTCAGCAGGCATTCCGCAAATAGAAAAAGGTGTTCAAAATTCTCCCACATCTTATACACCACTAAAGAGATGCAAACGGTCTTCCTACCGGTACCACTTTGAGAAAGGTGATCGGTGATCCCAATCCTGATTATACAGCCACGTTGACGAATGACCTTACGTACAAAAGGTTTGGCTTGCATATTCAGTTCGATGCGGTGCAGGGAGTGGATGTATTCAATGCTGATTTCAGAACGAGACAAGGTGTAGGTAATGGTACAGTGGCTGAACAGGAGCACGAGGGTCTGTTACCCCGTGGATATATACTGGGCAACTATCAAACTGAGCAGTGGCGTGTTGATGACGGTTCTTTTGTAAAACTCAGGGAGGTTGCTTCGAGTTACAGCCTGGGTAATGTGAAATTTTTTAAAGACGTAGTCTTAAGTCTGAGCGGACGCAATTTGATATCATGGGACAATTATAAGGATATGACCCTGAAGTGAATTCGGCAGGACAAAGCACATTACTGCGTGGAATTGATTTTGGTTCAGTGCCTATTCCAAGAACATTCAAATTTGGAATTACTACAAAACTCTAATGACTAAAAAATCATCAATATGAAAAAATATTTTATCAATATAACATTGTTCGGATCATTGGCGGTAGTGCTTCTGTCCGGAACATCATGTAAAAAAGATTACACCAACCCGGCTGCGGTACCGCGAAGACCAGGCGCTTTAGTTCGCCACAGGCGATGACAGGAGTGGCTATCGGTTTACAGCGCATATACACAGCGGGTCGCGCAAGTAACTTATACAATCGTGTTACCATAAATGGTTTATTGACGAGTGAACTTACCGTTCTTAACCAGGGCAACACGGGCGAATACCAGGTTGCAATTGGGCGGAGGTTCTGTAGATGGTACCAATACATTGCTGGGAGGATTGTGGACCAGCAGCAATAAAATTATTTATGATGCTGATAATGTCATTACCAATGCAGCAAATTTAGGCGACAAAAGTTATGCAAGTGGGTTGATCGGTTATGCCACAATTTTTAAGGCCCTCGCCATTGGTGATCTTGCTATGTTTTGGGAAAAAGTTCCGGCTGGCATTGGAGTAGCTGTTAGTTTTAATGACAGGGCACAGGGTTTTGCCACGGCCATTACAGCCATTGACAATGCGCTTGCAGCCATCAACGCCAAATGCGATTTCAGGGGCATTTATTACAAACATACCAGGTGGTATTGACATACCCAATGCACTGCACGCATTAAAAGCAAGATTTTCTCTTTTTGCCGGCGATTTTGCGCAGGCATTGTCAGAGGCAACAGCGTCAAGTCTTACTGTAAAATCAACATTTAATTTTACTACAGTGAATCTGAATCTGATTTTTGAAACGGCTACATCTACCAACAATGTAACGGCCGCGATCGATAATACAACACTGGGGTTGCCGGCAGGTTTACAACCGGATCCGGCAGATAAACGTTTACCATTCTATACAACGACCACTTATAATTCGAAGATATTAGGGATTTGCAGCTGCATCTACTACACCATGGCCCATTTACTTGCCGGGCGAAAATGACATTGATCAAAGCCGAAGTCTATGCACGCCAAAACGATCTTGTAAATGCTCTTACGGAATTAAATAACGTGGTGACAAAACAACCTGCGAGTGATCCTTATGGTGTAGGGGCAGGACTTCCACCATCTGTTGCGGCAACACAGGATGATATTTTGAATGAAGTGTATAAAAATCGCTGTATTGAATTATACATGTCCGGGTTTAAACTGGAGGATATGGAGAAGATTTGACAGGCCAAACTCAGAAAAGAAAAGAAATTTTCTTCCATATCCATTTTTAGAAAGAGATAATAATCCAAATACACCACCTGATCCAACGTTTTGATTTCTCGACCATACGCAAGGTGTAGGGGTTGCTTCCGAGGCAGCCCCTTTTTCATCCTGCTAATGCAACGATACGATAGTAACTATTGTCAATTCACGACTGAAGATGGATCATAATAAACTGGTAAAAGATTGCCTGAGAAATAAACCGGAGGCACAACGGCAGTTGTATGAGCATTTTGCTGAAACAATGCTGGGAGTGTGTTATCGCTATACTAAATCCATCAAAGGATGCGGAAGATATATTGCAGGAAGGTTTTATAAAGGTCTTTTTCAACCTGCGGCAATACAGGAGCCAGGGTGAATTAGGTGCATGGATCCGCCGTATCATGGTAACCACTGCTTTGAATTTTTAAAGCGCAATCGCAATTATCGTGAGCAGATGTACTTTCCCCTGAACATTTACACCCGGTAATAAATGAAGACGCATCAACCATTTTGCAGGCAAAGAACTTGCAGAACTGATCAGGCAATTACCCCCGGCTATCAAACGATTTTCAACCTTCACGCCATTGAAGGTTATTCTCACGTAGAGATCGGAGAGTTGCTGGGTATTACGGATGGCACGTCGCGGTCACAATATGCAAGAGCAAGGGGCCTGTTGATTAGTTGGATTCAAAATTATCCTGTTGACAAAAAAAAGGAAAATTATGGCGGCAAATGAATTTGAAAAAAATGTGCGAAAGGAAATGGATGAATTTAAACTTCATCCGTCGGAGGAGGTATGGCCAAAAATAGAGGAGGGGATCAGGAGAAAACCCGGAAGAGAAGGATCCTGTTCTTTATCCTGTTTTCTTCTATTGCATTGATGCTTGCAGGCTATGGGATATATAATTTTTCTAGCAACAAAACAAGATCAGAAGCTCAGAATAAAATACCAGGAGACAATAGGTCAAATGACGAAAGCAAAATTGATAACTCAAAAAATGAAGAACGCAATAAAGAAACCATTGCCATTAAACCAAATGATCCCTGCTAAAAATATTAAACAGGTTAACAAGGATCTTATTGTTGCAAGAGCAAGAACAGGTAACTCGATCTGACAAAAAGGAAAACATGTAACATCCATTCCGAAAGGAAATCCTGGTTCACCGAAAGAAGACCTGTCAACTCTAGAACATAAACGAGAATGAGCAGAAGAATGATAATACAGGCGATAGTACAAGCCGGGGAAATACAGGCATATCTTCTTTAAACCAACAACCGACAATAACGGATAACAATCAAAATGAAATCGCAAACCGCGACAAAAATTTGACGCTCAACGACACAACAGGGTCAAAGGTGGAAGAATCGAAAGATACAAGATCAGTTCAGGCTGTGAACAAGAAAACAAGGGGATAAAGTTCGCTGGTAAAATAGTTTGGGGAATAAATTTCTCTGCAGGTACTTCAGTGATCACTGAAGACGCGTTTTCGTTTAAGAGTTCCAATGCAACGGCTGATAAGGCATATGCCTCTCCGCCGGATCTTCTACTGGCGGAGGCCCCTTACTGGCGGCGGTGGCGGCCCGCAGACATATACCAGGTATCCCGAGTCTGAAAGTAAACCTTCATTCGCGTTTAAGGCTGGAATAAACGCCCGCAAAAGCATTTCAAAACGCAGCAGTTTATCGGTCGGGTTGGGGTATTCTTATCTTGCCGATAAGATCAAGGTCGGAGCAGCACAAGGAGGGACTCAAAGTCAGAGCGCTTTTTCATTGTCTTATTATACAGGAGCGCCTCAACAAACTTATACCGATCATTTTCATTTTATAGAATTGCCTCTGAGCTACAATTGGAGAGTTACCAACAATGCTGATCATTTCTTATCGCTGAATGCAGGAGTTTCTCCTTCTTATCTTCTTGCAACAAATGCATTACTATACGACACAGCGGCGGGAGGAATTTACTATCACAATAAGGATTTGGTAAGAAAAACCCAGTTTAATTTCATTACTGGTATATCATACCAATTTAAAAACAAAAAAGCCTTGAATTCAGCATAGGCCCGCAAGTTAGCTTTGATGTAAGTAAAGTTTTTAAAAGCGATCTGGATAAAAGAAATTACTTTTTATACACAGGGATCGATGCCAGGATATTCTTTTGAAAAGAAAAAGAAATGACGCCCGCCTGAGCACATTCTTCCGGATATTATTTTAAAAATTTAGTACGGGCAGGCAACGCTTCGTTTGAAAACGTTGTCAGCCTCAAAAATTGACTGTATGAAAAAAATATTCTTTGCTGTATTAGGCTGCCTGCTGTTCTTCTCATTTCAAAGCTGCCTCAAGGATAAGCTTACTCACTCTTATACGATCTATACACCGATCTACGAAACAAAAGAGCGGGTAACACTGAATATAAAAAGCAACCCAGCCAAAGAAATACAGTCGCCGGGTAACCTGTTTGTTTACGGCAATTATATTTTCCTGAATGAAATGGATAAAGGAGTTCACATTATTGACAATACCGATCCCTCAAATCCGGTTGATAAGGCATTTATCGACATACCCGGTAATCTTGATATTGCTGTAAAAGGAAATATTTTATATGCCGACATGTACCAGGATCTCGTAGCTGTAGATATTTCTGATCCTCTGCATGCAAAATTGGTTAAAACTGTACCGGATGTTTTTGGTGAGCGATATTATGCGAATGGATTTGTTGCTGCCAATAACATGGTGATAGTTGGATGGACAAGAAAAGATACAACTGTTGCGTTGGAGCATTCACAAAACTATTCATATCCCGGCGGTGTTTGGTTTGACGCCAGGAGCGCTTCAGTCTCGCCGGTGCTGCCGCTGCTCCCATTCCTGGTATCTCCGGTTCAATGGCAAGATTTACCATCGTTAATAATTATTTGTACGCAGTCGATCATCATTCTTTACTCCCCGATCTCAATTAGTGTTCCCGCAGAACCTGTTGCAGGCAACTTAATAAGTGCAGGTTTTGATATTGAAACAATTTATCCATTTAAGAATAAATTATTCCTGGGGTCAATGGGCGGCTTATACATTTATGATATTTCTCAACCTGGTGCGCCTGTCAAGGAAGGAGATTTTATTCATGCAACTGCCTCGCGACCCGGTAATTGCTGATGACAATTATGCCTATGTCACCTTGAGGGAAGGTACGACTTGCGGTCCCGCAAATAACGAACTGGAAGTAGTGGACGTTCAGGATCTGCATGCACCATCATTATTAAAGTCTTACCCGATGACAAAGCCGCAAGGTCTCACAAAAGATAACACCCTGCTTTTTGTCTGCGATGATGGAATAAAAATGTATGATGCGAGTGATCCTGCAAATATTGTTTTGAAAAACATGTAACAGGACTCGAGACAAGAGATGCGATCGCATGGAACAAAACCTGATAGTGGTATCAACGGATGGTTTGTATCAATATGATTACAGCAACTCAAATGATTTGACCTTAAGAAGTAAACTATCCATCAACAGGTAAACAAAAGATCATGAAATTATTTTTCATAACGGCTTTTGCTTTTATAAGCATTTGTACTTCCGCACAAAAAAGGCCAATTTTTCATCGCAGAATTATGCCGGGCTGCTGGAAGGTGAACATGGATCCTCGCTACAATTACAAACAATTAATGGAGTTAAGTTCAGTAGCTGGTTTGTTGGCCTGGGAGCAGGTATCGACTGGTATTACCGCCGGAGCATTCCTGTTTTTGCTTCTGTCAATAAGGATTTTCTTAAAAGAGAAGAGAAGCTTTTATCTGTCTGCAAATGCCGGAATAAATTTCCCTGGCAGACCGATAATTATAATAATGAATGGGGATATAATGAAACGAAATCCTATGCCGGTCTTTATTGGAGCGCAGGCCTTGGGTATAAGATCGGTATTGGAAAAGGTAATGATGCTTTATTGATGCAGCTTGGATACGATTATAAACATGTCAGCGAAAAAGTGGGTTTATCCCTATATCGTTTTTGATTCAGAGACAGATCCGAATGACCGCTTTGATTATCATTTACGAAGATTATCATGTTAAGGTCGGCTGGAATTTTGATCACCAGGATTCATGCTGATAAGAACTTAAGGTTGCGCTTAATTCCGTAAAACTTAGAACGCCTGATCGGAGAATCCTTAAAAATGCTTTTGAATGATTCTTCAGTTAACTCCTCCCAATCATGAAGAGAAAAATTAAGTATTTCCCGGATGAGAGTAAATGCAGTTTCTTCTGTGCCTTTTGAAAACCTGTTCCAGGGACATACATCCTGGCAGGTATCGCATCCAAACATCCAGTTGTCAAATTTTCCATTCATTTCGCCGGGGATCATCATTTCCTTTAGTTCAATAGTGAAATAAGAAATACACTTGCTTCCATCGACCACTTTATTGGGAAGAATGGCATCAGTAGGGCAGGAGTCAATACATTTTGTACAAGAGCCGCAATAATCTTTTGCAAAAGGATCATCGTATTCTAATTCAAGATCAGTGATAAGCGTTGCAATAAAATAAAACGATCCACTTTTTTTGTTATCAGGTTCCCGTTCTTCCCGATCCAGCCTAATCCGCTTCGTTGTGCCCAGCTTCTTTCGAGCACAGGAGCAGAATCAACAAAACCTCTTCCATGTACTTCGCCGATCTTTTCGTGAAGGATCTTTAGCAAGGTTTGAAGTTTATTTTTGATCACATCATGATAATCTTTCCATAAGCATATGTTGAAATTTTAGGCGAGTTTTTATTTTGCTTTTCTGATGGAAAGTAGTTTATCAATAATGTGATAACCGATCTTGCACCCGGTACTAATTTTTGCGGATCGACACGCAGTTCAAAATAATTTTCCATGTATTTCATCGAACCATGCATGCCTTTGTTCAGCCATTGTTCAAGCCGGTGAGCATCGTCATCCAGTTTCTGTACTTTGGCTATACCGCAAAAATCAAAACCCAACGACAAAGCTGTTTCTTTTACGATCCGGGTATGTTGAACGTTATTGCTCACTGTTCGGTCAAAATGGAAATACAAACTTACTGCTTCCGGATTTATAAGTCTTTTCACTCTAGCAGTCGTTCCAACTTCCGCCCGGCCACCGTGGATCTTGGTCTAAATCCCAAAAATCAGGGCTTGACCACTTGACTTTTTTGAAAATTTGAAATACTTTTCTGCAGATATTCAGCCACCAGCAAAACCGAACTTGTTATGAAAATTCTCTTCCATGTCCTGTTTGCCACCCTATTTTCGATCTCACTTTTGAGCCAGACCAAAGCCAATTTAAAGTTTGGTGAAATCTCAGCTGCTGACTTCAATCTCCCCAACACCGAGATCATCGATAGTAATACCAATGCAGTAATAATTGCCGATATAGGGTCTACTACTTTCATTGGAAACAAAAAAGGGTGGTTCTACACTGGTCTTTAAACGCTCTACACGTATAAAAATATTAAATGAGAAAGCCTTTCGTGTGGCGACTGTCCACATCCCTCTTTATAGTAAAGATGATAACCAGGAAACATTGGAGGACGTGAAAAGCTGCTACATACAACCTCGGAAAACGGAAAGGTGGTCAGTACCAAGCTTGGAAAAATGATTTATTCCAGGAAAAGCTAGATAAAAATCATTTCGATAATAAGTTCACCATGCCGGCAATTAAGTCCGGATCGATCATTGAGTATAGTTATACCATCAATTCAGATTTTTTACTTTCCAATGCAGGTCATGGGATTTTCAACATGTTAATTACCCATGCTTATGGAGCGAATTTGAAAACCAGTTATTCCAACTCTTCTTCTCTATGTGACTGCAAGCCAGTGGCTATTATCCTTATCGTCAATTAACGAATCAAAATCGGGCGCCAAAATTATCTTGGTAACAACACCTGCCGGAAGTTCTTCCTATGGTGAGCGAGAGCAGGATCTTACTGTTCGATGCGGCGACCAATATTCGTCATTTTGCGATGAAAAATATCCCCGCCTTTAAACCTGAAGATTACCTGACATCCCCGGAAAATTATATTAGTAAAATAGAATTTCAATTATCAAAAGAGTCAAATGACGGACAGAGTTGCACACGGATGTATATGAATGATTGGGAAAGGCCTCTGAAGATTTATTGAAAAGAGAAGATTTTGGAAGTTTTCTTATGGAAGACAATTTCTTCCTGGATAATGAAATCTGCTCCATTGACAAAGAACATCGCTGATCAAACTGGAACTTGCCAGGATAATTTACGATCACGTAAAAAATAATTTTACCTGTATTAATGATGAGGGGTGTTCTTATGACAGGTTCTTCTTTGAAAGATATGCTCTCAAAAAAGAAAAGGAAACGTTGCCGATATTAATTTATTATTGATCGCACTTTTGAACCGAAAGGGGATATCTTGTGCTCCGGTATTACTTAGTACAAGGGATCATGGCGTTAACCTGTTCAAGTATCCTATTTTGTCCAAATACAATTACGTACTCTGCCAGGCCAATATTCATAATAACAGCATATTATCTTGATGCTACAAATCCCTACGCTGGGATTCGGCAGATTAGATCCTAAATGTTACAATGGAGAAGCGAGGGTCGATTAATTCTTCAGCTACGCCTGTGAATTTTTCAGCTGACTCGGTTACGGGAAATAACACAGACTTCCAATAAGATTAGTGCCAAATGGTAAAGGAGAAATGATCGGCTCCTGTTCAAAAGCGCCCGGTTATTTTGAGTCGCAGGAGATCCGTGACAAAATAAGGGAACAAGGGAAAGATGAGTTTTTAAGGAAATAAAAAGGAATATGGAGAGGATGTGGATCTTGATCGATTCGCATTTGACTCACTGTAAATAACCTTGAAGAACGTTTGCATCCAATATGATTTTAAATTAGGGCGAGGCAAAAGAAGACCTCATATATATTAACCCAATGTTCGGAGAGGGCCATAAAAGAAAACCCATTTTAAGTCTGCAGCGAACGTTATTGCCTGGTTGAAATGCCTTATGCACGTCTGACGAAACCTATGTGTTCAGCATGATAGTTCCTGGATGGCTATGAGATCGACGAATTACCGAAGCCAATGGTCGTAAAGCTGAATGACGCTGGGGATGGCCAGTTTGAATATCTCATTTCAGAGTCGAACGGCACCATTTCAATGCGCTCAAGAATACAACTGAAAAGAGCATTACTACCAGCCTGCTGAATATGACATACTTGCGGGAGTTTTTTCAACATGGTCGTAAAAAACAGAACGAGCAGATCGTTCTGAAAGAAGAAAATAATCTATGAAGAAATTATTTTTCGATAACGGCCATTACTCACCAATGCTAATCTTCTATTTGCAGGCGATGGAGATTATGCCGTTTCGAAAATCTCTCCGGCGTCTAATGAAAAATGCAAATGCCGTATTGAGGTTTGAGGACATAAAGTTCGAAATACATTCTGCCGAAAGAGGCTGTTTGAGATCCAATCACTATGTCATTACCATCCTCAACGAGAACGGGGATCAGATGGGCTGAGTTTCTGAATACTATGACAAGCTTCGCGAGATCAATTCAGTTGAAGGCCATTTGTATGACGCGAATGGGTAAGCAACTGAAAAAATGAAATTTAAAGACCTCCAGGATCTTAGTGCAACTGACGGATTTAGCCTCGCAGAAGATACCCGCATTAAGCGCCACAATTTTTATTAGCAGGAGTTATCCCTATACGCATTGAATATAGTGTTGAGATCCGTTACAATCACACCATGTTCTTTCCCGGGCTGGGTTCCGGCGGGGGCGAGAAACTATCAGTGGAGCAAAGCCATTTTACTATTCTTTGTCCTTCCGACTATCAATTCAGGTACAAAGCATTTAACTACCAGAGTAACCCGGAAATAAAAACGGAAAAGAACAAGCGGATCACTACATGGGCAGCTTCTAATATGCCGGCAATAGTGAAAGAAACAGCATGTCCGCGCTGGAATGAATTGACCACGATGGTAATTACCGGGCCAACAGATTTTCAGTTAGGGGACTACAAGGGCAATATGAATACGTGGCAGAATTATGGGAAATTTTTTTACGCACATAAAATCAGGCAGAGACAACTCTGCCAGATAATGTGAGACAACAAGTACATAAGCTTACTAGACGGCATTACCGATATCAAAAAAAAGGTCAGCGTGTTGTACGAATATCTATGCAACAGAACACCAGGTATATCAGTATCCAATTGGGCATTGGAGGCTGGCAGCCTTTTGATGCAACTGAAGTTGCAAAACAAAGGATATGGGGATTGCAAGGCATTGTCAAACTATATGTACAGTCTTTTGAAAGAAGCGAGGTATCCGCTCGGATTACACCTTTGATCCATGCCGGCGAGAACGAAACTTATATGACGGATGATTTTCCTTACAACCAGTTCAATCATGTTATATTATTTGTACCACTTCCAAAAGATACAGATATGGTTGAGTGTACAGACCAGACATTGCCCGCAGGGTATTTGAGCGCATTCACAGCCGATCAGCTATGCCCTTGCTGTGGACGAGACTGGTGGTAAGCTTGTACATACTCCCAGGTATGGTTTAAAGGACAATCTGCAAGTTGAGGAGGTTGAAAGCAACGCTGAGTGATGACGCATCGCTGACTGATCCACGTGAATACTGAGGTATGAAGTGATTGGAACAGGATGATGTTCATGGCATCATCAATCATCTTTCAAAAGACAGAGTGAAAGAGTATCTTGAGAAGAAACTCGATTTTCCCACTTATGACCTCGATAAATTTGATTACAGGGAGAATAAATCAACGACGCCGGAAGTAGAGGAAAGAACTTGACCTCTATGTAAGCAACTATGCCACCATCACCGGGAAAACGTTTATTCATCACTCCAAACGTAATGAGCAGATCAATCATAAAACTTCGAGACTAGATGAGGAGAGGAAATTTGATATTGTTCTTCATGACGAATATAGAGCATATTGATTCAGTGGAAATAGAGATTCCAAAGGGTTATGAGATCGAGTCTCTCCCCAAGCGGTTAATATCGAAACAAGATTTGGCAAATATTCAAGCAAAATAACCTTGATTGACAACAAAATTTTCTATTACCGAACCCAGGAACAATACAGCGGAACATTCCCGCAAAGGATTATGCGGACTTAGTAAAATACTACGATTCTATCTATAAGGCCGATCGCAACAAAATTGTATTTGTAAAAAAGGGAAATAATTAACTACGCTTCTTTGCTGCTCTAGGTGAAGTTTATGAAAAATACGGTGAATGCCGGGAGCAAAAATATATCCCATTGCGCCCACAAAAACAATTCCGCTGAATAGTGCATAAAAAGAAGAAAATATTTTTCCGCCTGCGGTAAAACCACCTCGTTATAACCGGCCCCATTCCGCTAAGGATCATTGAAGCATTGTGAAAGGCATCAAGCCATGCCGTGAACGGACGGGTGGCGCAACGGTAACCGATCGTGCCTATCAGTAAGCATGAGAAAAGTAAGAAGGATATCCTGAAGGCGTTACGTGCGATACGCTTGTAATAAACCATTGTCGGAGCAAGCGGTTCGGTTTTATTTTCGTACATGGCAAAAGTTTTTTATCAATCTACAAAATCTATTTGCAGGCATTGGTAAATTTTTCATCGATCACAGCCTTGATCTCCATTTGTGCATCAGCCCTTTCCTCGCCTAATAAATCTTTTACAAAAATAAATAAGCATAGCCACGGCAATAATCGATCAGCGGCCATGTGCCAAACAAACCGGACTTGTCACCACAGTTGCTTTTCCATCTTTCCAATCCGCAGCCCATGCCCCTAATGCATAATTGTAACCTTCAGCAGCCTTTGGCGCATATTTGATCTGACCAAGAGTGGTTTGTATTTTCAGCATTTCATTCACGGCATTCTCACTTAAAATTCTTCTTCCCTGGTATACGCCTTTATTCATCAGCATGATCAAAAAATGCATGTAGTCTTCAGCAGATGAAAGCTGCTCCGCCTGATGGATTAACTGCACTGCCATCAAGAGAGCTGAAACTTGTTCTTCTCATCAGCAGCGGTACAAATAATCTTTGCCTTGCCAACACGTCAAATCTTCGTTTACTGATGATCTCGAGAATTCTTCCTGCAATGTTCAGCCCGATATTGCTATACCTGAATTCTTCGCCGGGATTTGCCTGGATATCTTTGGCGGCAAAAGAGTTTACTTCGTCCTCAAGACTATTGAATTTTTTTCGTTCCAGCAGTTTTAAAATGGTAATAGGCTCAGACCTGATGCCCGTCATGTGAGACAAACAAGTCCGGATTGTAATATAATTCTTTGCATATTTCTCATATTCGGGTAGCCACTTCTGTGATCTTATCATCCAATGATAGTTTACCTTCGTCAACAAATGTCATCACTAACGCTGCTGTTAACCACTTGCTGCAACTGGCGATCGGGGCCTGAGTTTTGCTGTTAAAATCACCCAGCTCTTTTTGTAAACAAGAGTGTCATCTTTTTCCATAGCATGACGACGAAAGTCTTTTCCGAGGAGTTTTTGTTTTTGTGTGAGGATGTCATCCAGTTCGGGGAACTTTTGCTGAGTGGCAAACAGCCTGTAAATTCAGACTGTAATATTAACAGGAGCGGCAAATAAACTTATGCCTTTGATGCAGGTGAAAGGAGTTTTTATATGTCATTGTTACGGGAATTGTGGCTTGGATTGCGATTTGAGATTATGGATAAAGTTATTTGAATTTCAAACCAATAACTTCAAAACCTAACAATACGAAACATAACATATGAATCTTGGAAATTTCACTATAAAAGCGGCAGAAGCTTTCCAGCAGGCGCAGCAAATTGCTTTTAATGCTCAAAATCCGAATATCGAATCGGAGCATATTTTAAAAGCGTTGCTTGATCAGGAGGATTCCGCTGTCGAATATCTCTTGAAGAAAATAATGTAACGCTTAATCTTGTTGAATCCCGGCTTGGTGAACTGATCAGCAAGCTGCCAAAAACCTCCGGTGATCCGGCCCAATCCATTAGCAGGGAGGCGAATAATATTGTGTTACGGGCGGGAGCTTCGCTGAAACAATTTGGTGACGAATTTGTAACGCCTGATCATTTATTACTTGCTATTGTGCAGGGTAATGATGAAACGGCCAAATTATTGAAGGATGCAGGACTTACAGAAAAGGCCTGATCGCAGCGATCAAAGAATTGAGAAAGGGTGAAAAGTAACTTCGCAAACACAAACGCAGGAATTTAATGCACTGAATAAGTACGCAAGAAATTTAAATGAGCTCGCAAGGCAGGGAAAACTTGATCCGGTGATCGGTCGTGATGAAGAGATCCAGGAGAACGCTGCACATACTTTCAAGGCGCTCAAAAACAATCCCATATTAGTTGGTGAACCTGGTGTTGGCAAAACTGCCATTGCTGAAGGATTGGCCATGCGCATTGTAAATGGAGATGTACCTGAAAATTTAAGATCGAAAATCATTTACGCTCTTGATATGGGGCAGCTTATCGCCGGTGCAAAATATAAAGGTGAATTTGAAGAAAGATTGAAAGCGGTAATAAAAGAAGTAAGCACAAGTGAAGGTGAGATCATCCTGTTTATTGATGAGATACACACTCTCGTCGGAGCAGGTGGTGGCGAGGGAGCCATGGATGCAGCAAATATTTTAAAACCGGCACTGGCCCGTGGTGAACTAAGAGCGGTTGGCGCCAACGACTTTAAATGAATATCAAAAATATTTTGAAAAGGATAAAGCTCTTGAGCGCCGTTTTCAAAAAGTAATGATCGATGAGCCTACGGTAGAAGATGCTATTTCTATTTTACGTGGATTGAAGGATAGGTACGAAACACATCACCATGTTCGCATAAAAGATGATGCCATCATCGCGGCAGTTGAATTATCCAACAGGTATATTACCGATCGGTTTTTGCCCGATAAGGCTATCGACCTGATCGATGAAAGTGCCGCCAAACTTCGCCTGGAAATGAACAGCATGCCTGAAGAACTCGATAAGCTCGAAAGGCAAATTCGCCAACTGGAGATTGAAAGGGAGGCGATCAAAAGAGAAAATGATGATGAAAAATTGAAAGAGCTCAATACTCGAAATCGCTAATCTTTCTGTAGAGCGGGATACATTTAAAGCAAAATGGAAAGAAGAGAAGGACCTTGTTGAAAAAGTTCAAAATGCAAAAGCAGAAATAGAGCAATTAAAACTTGAAGCAGAACAGGCGGAAAGAAATGGCGATTACGGAAAGGTTGCAGAGATACGATATGGAAAAATAAAAGAGAAAGAAAAGGTCATCAGTAATTATTCCGGTCAACTGGAATCCATCAGCGACAAAAGGATCATGAAAGAGGAAGTAGATGGCTGAAGATATTGCTGAGGCTGTAGCCAAGGCCACCGGTATCCCTGTTTCAAGAATGATGCAGAGTGAAAAGGATAAGTTACTGCAGCTTGAGCAACATCTGCATGAGAGAGTGATAGGCCAGGATGAGGCGATCACCGCGGTAGCTGATGCTATTCGTCGTAGTCGCGCAGGCTTGCACGATCCCAAGAAGCCGATCGGCTCGTTTATTTTCCTCGGGACAACTGGTGTGGGTAAAACAGAATTGGCAAAAGCTCTTGCCGAATATTTGTTTGATGATGAAAGTATGATGACCAGGATCGATATGAGCGAATACCAGGAAAAACACGCCGTGAGTCGTTTGGTAGGTGCTCCTCCGGGCTATGTAGGTTATGATGAGGGAGGCCAGCTAACAGAGGCTGTACGCAGAAAACCTTACAGCGTCGTTTTGCTGGATGAGATTGAAAAGGCTCACCCTGATGTTTGGAATGTTCTATTACAGGTGCTTGATGACGGCCGTCTAACCGACAATAAAGGTCGCGTGGTGAATTTCCGCAATACGATCATTATTATGACCAGTAATCTCGGTAGTAGTATCATCCAGGAGAATTTTGAAGATATTAATGAACGAAACAAAGAGGAAATTGTTAATAGAACAAGGTTGGAGGTAATGAACCTTGTTACGCCAAACCATTCGTCCAGAATTCTTGAATCGCGTTGACGAGATCATTTTGTTCCAGCCTTTGATGAAAAACGAGATCCGGGGTATTGTAAATATCCAGCTGAACAACCTGAAAAGACTTGTGGCTCAAAGCGGAATCCAGCTGGAATTCAGCGATTATGCCCTTGATTTTTTAGCCGAGCAAGGCTTTGATCCTCAATTCGGTGCGAGGCCCCTTGAAGCGGCTCATCCAAAAAGAAATCGTAAATCGACTTAGCAGGCGTATCTTGGCGGGCGAAATTGACAAATCCCAGCCTGTATTGGTTGATGTTTTTGACAACACAGTTGTATTTAGAAACGAAGTAGCTACAAAAAGCTCTTTAAAGGAGAAAACAAAGAAGGCTACTTCATAAAGCCCCCGATCCGTCGGGGAAAGGAGTAAGATTAACCATGGCATTCAAAAAAGAGATTGAAGTAATCATCGAACCCAAAGATGTATTTGTTGGTGATGAAGATGCACCCGTAACATTAATGGAATTTGGAGAGTATGAAAGTGAGGCTTGCGCTAAAGCAAACGAGGTCGTAAAGCAATTATTGGAAGAGTATGAAGGGAAGATAAAATTTAATTTCCGTCATTTTCCACAGACCAAGATCCATCAGCGCGCTTTAAAAGCGAGCGAAGGCCGCGGTGGCAGCTGTCCAGGACGGTAAGTTCTGGGAAATGCATAATATTTTATTTCAAAACCGCCGGCAACTCGGTACTGTAAGTTTAAAATTGCATTCTGAGAGAAGCAGGTATCAGCAATAAGAAATTCTTAGAAGACCTGGTAAATGGCAAATACGGATGGCAGGTGCAGGATGATCTGAAGGAAGGTATTGACCGCGGGGTAAAGGATGTGCCTACATTTTTTATTAACGAGGAGCTTCTTACAGGTAAACCCAATTTTGAAAATTTGAGTAAGATGATCGATGCAGCGTTGAAGAAAGCAAAACGTAAAGCACCTGAAAAGAAAAGAGCTTAATTTAATTATCAAGAACTTGATCCCGTCGCTTTCGACGGGATTTTTATTTTAGTTGGAAAATAGAATCCCGGAAAAATTCCGGGATCTAAATTGATGCGTAAAAATGATGACAGTTAAATTTAAATTCACTTTGGTTAATAAAAAATAGGCAAAAAGCCTTATTCAATTTATGATCGAACAACATTATTTTTAATGATCTTCATTTTAGCTATGAGAGAATGGTCTTGAAAATATCAATCGTTTGCGAGGAAGTCTAAATAATAGATCAGGATCATATAAATAAAAGCGCCCCGATTAATCGGGACGCTTTCTTTTTTCATTTGCACGGATATTTTAATAATGCAGTTTGATCTCTGTTCTTTGATTTTGGTGCCTGTTCCGATGGGTTGTTCAACCACCATACAAAATTTATTTGCGTCTACGGCTGATAGGAAAAGAATAGCGATAAGGTTTCGATCATGAAGTAAAAGGCGTTTAAAACAAAAATGCAGGGGAATAAAACTCCACATAAGATTCTTATTCAATGACATGTTCAATACCTTTGCTCCTGAATTTGTTGGGACTTTTCAAAAGCAATAGATCATTGACCAGTAGGTTTTGAGCATTAGCTAATCGGTATCTAATTTGAATTATATATCAATGATTGCAAACCGATGAATAAAATTATCTTCTTAATCATTTTCTGCGTGGTGATAATGAATGCATTTGCACAAACTGATTCATCGGTAAATAAAGTTGATAGTTTTTTGATGCATCAAAAGGTTTGCTTGGAAAACTCGCACGTAACCTGATGTCTGATAAACCTTCTTCACCGGGCGCCCCGGTACGTAAGGATCTTTTGTTCAGCAGATATAGAGGAAAATACATCCGGAATATAATTATCAAGCGACTTGATTTTTGGTACCCCGATAACAGACACGGGAAGGAAATTTGAAACTCGTCTTACTCGCTGGGCAAACGATCTTCATCACAAAACCAGGGAAGCAGTCATACGAAAAAACCTTTTTTCAGAAGCGGGGATAAGCTTGTTCCTTATCTTATTGCCGACAATGAAAGGTATTTACGTGATATTCTTATTTGCATGATGCCGATATCAGTGTGGTCAATGTAAATAAAGATTCGGTTGATATCATAGTACTGACCAAGGATGTTCTTTCCATAGGAGGCTCGATTCGCATGCACAATACCACCAAAGTGAGCGTGACAATTTCGGATGCGAATATTGCCGGAACAGGCCAGGAGCTGTTGTTACGAAGTTTTTTTGATAATAGCCGCGTCCCCAAATTTGGGTATGGCGGAGAATATGACATCAGAAATATTGGCGGTTCATTTATTGACTGGTACTGGAGGGTATATTTCGTATAATAAAAACTTTGCCAGCGGATTTCGAGAATGAGGACATGGTTTACACGGGCATTTTGCGTCCACTGGTAAATCCATATGTCAAGTTCACGTATGCAGCAACTGCCGCGTGGCATGAAACACACGCTAATTATTCGTCTGATACAGCATATGAAACAAATACCATGTACCGGTATTATAACTATGATGGATGGATCGGTTGGAATACCGGCGCCTTGAAGTTTTCTTCCGATTTTAACAAGGGACAATCGTATCAGAACACTCCTGGGAGTTCGTTATTTGCAGCAAAGCTTTAATACTGTACCATTGAAATACGAAACTCAATATGGTTATCAGTATGCTGATCTGAGAGCAGTATTAGGGTCCGTCACGATCTTCCGCCAGGACTACTATAAAGTACACAACGTATTGGGTTTTGGACGAAATGAAGATATTCCTGAGGGCGCCGATATTTCACTAATAACCGGTTGGACAAAGAAAGTTGGGGTTGAGCGCCCTTACATCGGCATAGATGTCGAGCGATACTTTTTCACGGCCAAAGAAAGTTACTTTAATTATACATTGAAAGCTGACGGATTTTGGCGAGACAAACAATTAGAGGATATCAATTTGTTATTCAACGTAGATTATTTCACAAGGCTTCTTCGGATGGGAAGTAAATGGAGTCAAAGAAATTTTATAAGCGCCGGCATCAGCCACCAGGTAAGAAGAGTTTTAAATGAGCCCCTGTTATTGCAAAGTGATTTCGGGGTAAGAGAATGGCACAGTGATACATTGATTGCAGGAGACACCCGCATAACTTTAAAAGCTGAGTCTGTTTTTTTACACCCTGGGAACTTGCTAAATTCCGGTTTGCGCCTTTGTTTTTGCCCATCTTTGTTTGTTTACGCCTACAGAAGAGAAATTTTCACAGAGCAAATGGTACAATAGCATTGGCGCCGGTATCCGAACAAGAAATGAAAGCCTGGTTTTTCAAACCATGGAGTTCAGGGCTTTTTATTTTCCCAATAGAAATTTTGTAGGAGAGCATTGGCGACTGGAATTTAATATCTAATGTTCGTTTTACCTATAGCAGGCTCTTTGAGAAAAACCGGCTCTTGTAAATGTGAACGGAATGTGATCATCTTGTAAATGAGAAAATATCTGCATCCCTGTTGTTTTTCTTCCCCTGCAACAGGTCAGTAAATATAAAGATTATGCCAGTCATCTATTTTTGCAATGATCAATGCAATACTTAAGTTTATATCACCGATGGTGCAGTTAACAACTATGATGAAAAGATTTGACAGCCAGGGCGAAAAAACCGGCTGGACCTATATTGAAATACCTGCTGATCTTGTTCAAAAATTAAAGCCAGGCAACCGAAAAGAATTTAAAGTAAAAGGAAAAATAGACAAGCATGCCGATTAACCGCGTCTCGCTATTGCCCATGGGAGGTGGATTATTTATCATGCCAGTCAATGCCGCTATGAGAAAAGCGATTGGAAAAAGACATGGTGCAATGGTAAAGGTTCAATTGACCGAGGACAGATCTGAATTTGTTTTCAACAGTGATCTTATGGAATGTCTTAACGATGAACCGGGTGCTTTCGATTTTTTAAAACATTGCCGGGATCACACCAGCGATATTTCAGCAAATGGATAGATTCGGCAAAGACAGAACAAACAAAAGCAAAGCGTATTGCACAGGCGGTAAATGCTTTAGCCAAAAAGCAAGGTTATCCCGAAATGCTTCGCGCATTAAAAAGGATAAAGAGAATTGGACATAGGAATTTGACAAATGCCAAATTCTTTATCTCGGTGGCGTCAATAACATGTTACAACGTAATTTTGGCCATAGATTTATAAACCCACTCCTGACCAGGTGGTTGTTCAGCCCTCCACATACAGCACCTCATTAAATGCTAATTAATATGCATCTTGTTTTAGAAGATGCTGATCAAAATGCTCAGCAGGTTGAATGTCATCATTGTCATTGGCAGGGATCTTCCAACGAAGTAGAAAGAGGTGATTATTTCCTCTTGGCGATTTCACGGAAGTGTTTTGTCCCAAGCTTGCAATAAATATCCTTGGGTTTATTCAGCACAACTTCCAATTCGGGTGAAGCTCAATAAGCGCTTAAGCGTATTCTTCCATGTGCTTTTTAACGGTCGTGGAACACATACCAGCAAAGTACAAGCATCAGAAGATCATAATTATCGCTGTTGATATCTTCTGAAATAGCTGGTAATTCAGCTACTGCGAGTAATTCCTGTATTCCTGTAAATAGAAGCTTTCGGGTCGGGATCACTTTGAAGTATATAAGTTGAAGTCTTCTTCGTAAACATCGATCATTCCCTGGTTATCCTGGTTGTTATCATAAGTCAATTGGCCTACCCTGATCCCGTATTCATTGCGCAAGTACCGTGCGCCTGCGCAGGAAACCCTCTCTTCCTATCAAAAGACCGCCTTTTTCATCATCCGCTGACACTCTTAAGGTGCCGGAAGCAGGATGATATGCAAGTGCCAGTAATTTTTCTTTTGAATTCCAGAGCTCATAGATCTTTTCCTGCACTCGGGTAGTTATTGAAAGCCATTTCATATTTCTTAATATTGGGTGTGAACTAAAATTATCTATTGCCACCCAAGAATTACGCTGGTAATTATTACTTAACCTAAAATTAATATTGCATTTTAATTTTGTGTGGATAACATGTGCCAAATTGAGAAATTTGCAATAAACAATTTTAATATGCTAAAGCCAGAGGAAAAAGGTTCCTTGAAAAGCCATTGAATTGTCGAAGCACGGAATGGCAAATAAACATGGAGGTCCATCTCGGTTGTGTCATAGTAAGGAACAATGAGATCGTCGGCGAAGGATGTAATATGGTCATTGCAACAAACGACCCTACAGCACACGCAGAAATAGTTGCGATCCGTGAAGCCTGTCAAAAACTGAAAACTTTCCAGCTGCACGACTGTGATATCTATACCAGCTGTGAACCTTGCCCCATGTGTCTTGGTGCTATTTACTGGGCTCGTGTCCCAAAAGAGTTGTCTATGCTAACACACGCTTTGAAGCCGCCGCTATCCAATTTGATGATGAATTTATTTACCAGCAGATCAACACCGATATGTTACAGCTGAACCATACCTTTTATTCATGAGCCGCATCCCTTAGCCTTGCAAGTCTTTGAAGACTGGAAGAAGATCGAACGCGAAAATTATATTAACCGCTTATTTCCAATTTCTAAACTTCTTTGAGTTCAGATTGACGATACGGGAAATAAGCCATGCCGATTCTGATAGGGCTGTCCCTTTTGTAACAATAGGGATATTGCCGATCATGCATTAGTTACCCAACAGGTACTCTTGCGGATTACAACGTACGCGATTACAATTAAGAAGGATAAGGATAATAAGAGAAATGTATAACCAGGACTGATCTTTGATCCGCATCTTGTTCCCTGCGCTGCTTTTCTTCGCCAGCTTCTTTTTCAGATCGCGGTTGAGCATTTCAACCATGTAGTTAATATGTTGCTTGTCCTTTATTGTTTGCAATCCTTCCACCGCGTCTTCAGCAAATTCATTTTCAAGCAATTTTTTCCACCTCATGCTTTTTTCAGCAGTAAAGTTTATCCTGCAGGTAAAGCAGTAAAAGTTTCCTGGTCAATTTCGGATGAAAGATGAGATAATATGTCTTTTAAATTTTCTGACACGTATCTGTTGCTCGTCACTGGTTTCTAATTTACTTAGTTCATGTGTCTATTGCCAATTGCACTGCATTTGCTTACTGCCTACTCTCTGTTATCATTCTTCAATCTTTTTCGATCGTCAGCTTCAAATTCCTTTTTCCATTCTGGATATAGCTTTTACCGCATCATGGTAAACCTTGTCTCATCGCTTATTTCCTGGTAACTTTTCTTCTTGCAGATAAAACAAAGTTACACATTGTCGCTGCTCAGGTGAAAGTTCTTTCAACGCCTCATTCATCAACTCGATAGTTTGATCGTCTTGCACCAGGCTTTGTTTATCCGGCTGTTCTTCTGCACCCCGCATGTTCCGCTCCGTTAACTCCACCGGCATTTTCCCATGCCTGTCTCTTATTTTCATGAGGCAATGATTCTTTGCCACCATGTATAACCATGATTTGAAATATTCAACCTTGTACTTGTTTAACTCGGTGATCACTTTTAAAAAGATCTGCTGCACACAGTCCTTTGCTTCTTCTTCATTTTTGAGATATTTTCATACAGACACCGAGAAGCAGCAGGGTGTAGCGCGGCAGCAACTATTCCCAGCCATTCAACATCCTGGGTTGTGTAAAAATTTTCAAGCAGTTTCTGATCGCTTATATGTTTGTATTTGTCAATGCTCACAACCGGAAATTACCAATTTGTTTTAGTTAGATGCAAATGAAATAAGTTTTCACATTTAACAGGAGAACTTACGCAGTTGTTTATTAGAAAAGAAGCTTTTTGAAATGATTTATTTTATTTTTAACCGTAAGGTTATAATAAAAGCGTTTTGATATTCGTCCAATTTTACCCACGTAACTGCAAGGGAGAAGCGGCCAAACCATAAACAAAATAATCCTCTGTTACACCGACAATTTCTGCTCCCTGCTTTATATCCTGAAGATTGCGTGATAAAATGTTTACCATAATGGCGGTTAAATTTTGAGAATTCATTTTTTACAGACTCCAGGCCTGCTTTGCCATTATAACTAATGCCAAGCAACTGGTAAACCATGATCGTATCTTTTTAAAGAGGTCGAATCGTCGATAAGAGATTCTTTTTCTGCCAGTCTTACTTCAGTGCGATCAGCAAGAAACCCATAGGGGCTAGTAATTTTTATAAACTCCTGGAAATAAAAGAGCTTGTATCTGTTTTAAGTTTAGTTGCCTTGGTGACCAGGATAGGATCGTTCATCAGGTGCTTTAAAAAAATCCAAACTCATTTTGATAAGGGGTCCGAACGAAAATAATTCCTGACAATTTTTAACAGGTAGTCATTTCCTGCATAGTGAATAGTAACCGGGGTTTGCTCATCTTCGGCCTGGCCGATGCAATGAATGGTCATGATGATAAGCAGCGAAAAAGTAGAAGTCTTCTCACGGTCAGAATAATCCTTTGATCCATTTAATAATGACAAGGTCCCAACCCATCATTTTAAAGGAAGTGGTATAAAAAAGAATGACAGCAAAAATTTTTTTACCAACTCCTGGGAAATCGATAAAGCCAGTTTACTCCCTAACCAGCCACCGAATACGAAAGCGGCGCACATTATCCCGACGACCTGTCAGATCCTATAAAACCCCTGTTGTGACAATAATTTGATAAGCAGCCAAAATACCTGCGGGGAGTAAAAGCAATCAGCGAAGTTCCCTGGGCCGCTTGCTGTGAGAATCCGAGAAAAAACCAATGCAGGTACTATGATAATGCACTCCGCCTACGCCAACTAAACCGCTCAGTGTCCTGGCCGCCAATCCTATAAGGATCAATAAAAAATAGTTTCCGAATTCATATTTGCCAGCTTGTTGTGTTTCACAAAATTATTTTCGAAAGTTTCTTTATAATAGTCGATGGAATCCTTTATGATCCGTCAGGGCGGCTTCCTTATCCTGGAAGTTATCGATCTCGACTTTTTTATTTTCAAGCACCTTGCATTGCTCAAAATAGTTCTTTAACTCGAGCAAAAAATGCTGGGGGAGTTCTTTTATATTTTTATAATGATTTGACTGAAGGGTCGCTTTGATGCCACTGCAATGATCTTATCATCCTGTTTACCCTGGTCGATCATTTGCATAAGCAATACGTAACCGAACGAAGTACAAT
>ERZ1370068.5960-contig-4963_pt1 | contig 51538 bp, 83 predicted proteins | sample MGYA00561227_ERZ1370068 | MGnify/ENA primary metagenome ERZ1370068 (study PRJEB38410, sample SAMEA6850437) | metagenome | study: Metagenomic assessment of the ecological functions of the soil: analysis of the soil microbiota associated with the... | reverse complement strand
GTATACTTCGTTCAGTTACGTATTGCTGCCGCTCGCTCCCGAATCGGACGCCGAGCAAGCGCAGGTCGCGCGGTTACGTCGCGGTCGGCGGGTGGGTGAAGACCTGGTTCGAGCACATGCTCGAGATCGGAGCGGCGTCGCTTCGCCTTGATGGGCAAATCGCCCGGCCGAAGTAACGATCGTATGAAAGGAGTGGCGACGCTTTATCATGACTGGCTGATCGAAGGCAGACCGATCGATGAAATTTTGCAGGAGCAACCCTGGAACTGGCAGACCTTTGGCCCGAGGGGACCGATCACAGTCATCTTTACGGTCGGCCGCTCGCGTTTTATCAGCAGCTGCAAAATCTCAACCTGGCAGCTGACGTGGTCGCCGCGTGAAAGTGCCAACGCTGGTTTTGCATGGCCAATACGATTGGATCATGAGCCGCGAAGATCACGAATTGATCGCGCCGTATGTGAATACGAATCGTCGGGAGCGGCGCCTTCTATCGAAATCCCAGACACGGGTCACACATTTCAGCATTATTTGAGTCTCGCGGACGCATTTAAAGGAAAGAGCGGCTGCATTCGATCCGAAGGTGCTGCCGGCTGCTGACTGATTGGCTTTGCAACAACAGCAAAAACACGAACATGAAGATCAAGGCGATTGAATTTGTTGGAATTCCGGTTACGGACATAAAACGCGCGCTGCGCGTTTTACGAAGATGTGCTCGGCTTAAGACCTTCGGCTGGAAATGATGCGGCGAACAGTGGATCGAATACGCGGTCGGGGATGATACGCTGGCAATCGCAAACGTGAGCGACACCTGGACGCCGTCCGACCAGGGAACAGGCGCGGCGCTTGAGGTGGAAGATTTCGATGAAGCGATCGACGCGATTGAAAGATCGACATGTTCGCTTTGCGGCGGAGCCGTTCGAAACGCCGTGTTGTCACATGGCGGTCATTCAAGATCCCGACGGCAACAAGTTGATGATCCACAAATTGAAACCGGAAAACGAGAAAGGAGTCTGTTTATGATTACAAGAAGTCGCATTCGTCGCAATTGCCGTTTCCGACAAGGAGCGCGCGCGGAAATTTTATCAGGAAACGCTCGAGCTAAAGCCGACTACGACCGCAATGGAAGGCGCCTGGGTTGAGTACGATCTTGGCACGATGACAATCGGTGTCGGTTGTCATCCGGCATGGAAACCGTCGCGCGACGGAACAACCGTCGCGTTCGAAGTGGACGATATCGACGCGACCATCGCAAAGCTGAAGGAACGCGGCGTCACCTTCGACATGGAAAAAACCGAGACGCCCGGTTTGTTGGATGGCACAATTCCGCGATCCGGACGGCAACAAACTCGTCGTGCATAAACGGAAAGCAAAACAGCTGAAATCGACGAAGCACGAATGACGAATGACGAAGGGAATCCAGAATGCGCAAATGATGAAAGTGCACTGGAGCTGTGTTCGGTCATTCGGATTTCGTCAGTCATTCGACATTCGAGCATTCGATGTTCGTCATTCCTGCCATGTCGGTTCTTGTCGATAAAAACACGCGCCTTGTGGTGCAGGGAATTACCGGCAGCGCCGGCGCGTTTCATACGCGGCAGTGCATCGAATACGGCACGAATGTCGTCGCCGGCGTGACGCCAGGGTAAAGGCGGCCAAATGTTCGATGGCAAAGTGCCGGTGTTCGACACGGTCTGGGAAGCGCGACAGAAAACTGGATGCAACGCCTCGATGGTTTTCGTGCCCGCCCCTGCGGCTGCCGATTCAATTCTCGAAGCGGTCGATGCCGGCGTCGAGCTGGTCGTTTGCATCACGGAAGGAATACCGGTGATGGACATGATGCGTGTCAAAGCGCTGATGCATGGCAAGAAATCGACGGCTGATCGGACCGAATTGCCCGGGCATCATCACGCCGGGCGCTTGCAAGATCGGGATCATGCCGGGCTACATTCATAAGCCGGGCAGCGTTGGCGTGATCTCGCGCTCGGGAACGCTCACTTACGAAGCAGTCTGGCAATTGACTACGCGTGGCTACGGCCAATCAACCTGTATCGGCATCGGCGGCGATCCTATTCACGGCATGTCGCATCTCGACGCGGTCAAACTTTTCAACGAAGATCGACACACGGAAGCGATGATTCTGATTGGCGAGATCGGCGGCTCGGCCGAAGAAGAAGCGGCAGAGTGGATCAAGAACAACTGCAAGAAACCGGTCGCAGCATTCATCGCTGGAATGACAGCACCGCCGGGACGCCGGATGGGTCACGCCGGCGCGATCGTTTCCGGCGGGAAAGGCACTGCGGCTGGAAAAATCGAGGCGCTCAAAGCTGCGGGGATCGCTGTCGCCGATACGCCGGCGACGATGGCCGGACACATTGATCGCGCGAATGAAAGTGCGAGTCGTAAATTATTTGCAATTTCAGTAAATCACGCGCGATCCGATATGAGATCGCCGAATCGGTTAATCGCTTATGAACACACTCGCAATCATCGCTATCACCTGGATCGGAAAGGAATATCGATTCCTTGGTCTGGATTGGAGTTATCTCGTCGTCCTCGGTTTTATCGGGAACGCTATTTTCTCGATGCGTTTCCTCGTTCAATGGCGTCGCCTCCGAGCGGCAGGGCGAAAGCGTGATCCCGGTCTCGTTCTGGTACTGGAGCATCGCCGGCAGCGTGATCATGTGCATTCTACTTCATTTTCCGACGGGATCCGGTTGGCATTCTCGCGTATCTCCCGAACTCGCTGATTTACATTCGCAATTTGATGCTTGATCCGGAAACGCAAGTTCGCGCTTACCGCCGCCGCGCCTCTCGCAACACCCGCGCGAGACGGGATAGGCACGACGGACGGATTAGTCGGTGGATAGCTGATCAGCTGAGTGCCACGCAGATTGACTGTCGGAGCCGATTCCCAGCAGGCAAATTCGCAGCTTTCCAATCCATCGCCATGCGGATGCGGGCGCGACCGCTGGGATGATCGAAAAAGATGAATTCCTCGAGCGGTGTCGGATCGAGTTTGCGATAAGCGCCGAGTTTCAGCGCCACTTTCGCCATGCCGTCGGGCTCGCGTGAAGTGTTGATTCCGAAAGCGTCGGCTTCCCGTTCGGTGACACGCACAACCGGTATTAAGAAATGGAGTCAGCGACAAAAAGAGCATGTGCTCAGAATCAAGGCAAGCAGCGGAAGTCCGGCTGGATCGGCAATGCCGCGAACGCCCCATTTTTCGCCCCAGCGTCTTACGGCGGCGTCGAAGAGAGTACGAGTAAGCGCGAATCCGATGAGAATAAAAATTCCAAAATAAGTCAGCAGCTTCGCGCCATGGTTGAGCACGTAATGCCCCATCTCGTGCGCCATGACCGCGCGAATTTCCGGAAGCGTGCATTGCTTGAGCAGATTGTCGTTGAGCGCAATACGCGTCGTGCCGAGAAACCCCGAGACGTTTGCGCTTACCCGTGTGGTCTGGCGCGAGGCATCCACTTCGAAGACCTGTTTCACTGGAATTTCATTCGCCCGCGCCATCGCCAGAATCGGATCTCTGATCTTCGGATTGGTTAACGGTTTATAGGTATTGAAGAGCGGCTCGATATAGACGGGCGCGATAAAGACGAGCGTCGAATAAGAAAATCACCGCCACGACCGTTCCCCAGATCCACCATGTGCGCGGTGCGCGCCGGAAAACGGCGTAGAGAACGATCAACAGCAATCGTGCCGGCGATCAGTGTAACGCCGAGGCCGATCAATTGTTCCCGAAACCACGGGACGAAACTCTGCGTCGCCAAGCCGTATTGATGTTCGCGATAAAAGTGCTCGTAGAGGTTGAGTGGGAAACTCAAAGACGTACACGAGCAGCGAAATACGGGATCGCATAGAGTGACTACTTGTAGATGCCTTGAACCTGCGACGTGCGTTCGGCGAAATCGCGCAGTCGCGCCGAGATTCGCGAGGCCAGAAGAAAGATCGAGATGGCGGCAGCCAGAAGAAAATTCCAGAGAATCAGCCAGTAACCGCCCTCGAAATACGCGTCGGATTTCTCGCGTTTCTCGGCGGGACGGTATCCAGCCACGCCTGTGTCGCCGCGGCGGGATCGAATGCGCTTCGCAGTTTTCGTGCGCGAGACTCGCGGCTGAGGCAGCCGGCGTCGGAGTCGTTGCGCATCTGCTGCAGCGCGATCGCGAAGCAGACGACCAGACGATAGCAAAATCAGACAGAGACTGAACATCAGACCGGCATGATCAGCAGGCACGTCAACAAAGAAACGCGCGTCAGAAAGCGTCGCGGCGTCAGGCGCTACGTGATGACTCATTAGCGCTGGACTAGCAAATGTCACGCCGAGTGGAAGATCGCAGATATGAAAATGCTTGTGTTGCTGGTTTGCGCATTGCTTTATGGAGCGTGCGCGGTCCGCACGTAATGCGCGGAAACGCAGCCAGCCGGATGCAGCATCGCTATGGACCGTATCCAACTAATTACAAGGAGATCGTGATGAAATGGCTTCGAAACACAATTGATCGACGCAGCGAGCGCGCGCATTGAATGGAATGGCGATCCGAAACCAGCCGATCTGGGAACGAAAGACGAGACATCTTTACGGTTATCTGGTCAATTTCAAAGTCAACGCCCGAAATCGCTTCGGCGCTTACACCGGCAAGCAAAGCCATGGCGCATTGATTCGTAATGGCGAAGTGATTAAAGGCCTTGGTTTCGGTTATTAATTAATATGAACAAATTGAAAATGAATTCTCGATCGAAATCATCAGGACAGATTCTGGTTGTCTTAATCATCGTGCTTGGAGTTGATCGGCGTCGGCTTTTGGTGGCTCTTCTCGAACAAGCAGACGATGGCAAAGGAGGGGCAGCGAATTTGGCAGAGAAGCGATCCAGCGCACTCGTCGTCCAGCACGACGCTGGCTTTTTTCAGATCGCGATTGAGCCCGGCAGGCTCGCATGCAATTTCCGCCGTCGGCGCAGCAGGAGTTTATGCCGACATCGAGCAAGCTCGGAACGCCGGTTGGCCCTCTCGACGTGCAGGGCGACATTCAATTTCAGTCACAATTTTTCGAGCCGACGGGCAACTTCCACGCGCACGTAAATTACCCAACGAGAGGACGCCGAGATTAACGTCGCCATTTCGCATCCGGTCGGTCGATGGCAAATTGACGACGCTATCATTTCATGCCCGAGATGCGAGCGATAGGCGTCGCGTCATTGTATCTGTCGATTCCGTGATCGAAACAGCTGACGCGTCGTTAGCTCAATAGACGCTCGAGCGAGTCCAGGCAAATCTGCGACCAAGTCTCCAGCGATTCGCGACGGGCCATCAGCTCGGCCTTTGTCAGAAACGTCAGACCTGTGATCATCGCCTCACGTTTCTCCACTTTTGGTTCTGCTCAATTTGAAAACGTGCACGATGCCCAAGATGGACTCGCCCCACCTCCGTCGTGTCGTCGTTTAAAAGCGCAACAATTCGATCCTCGAACTGACGTGTCGATCTTGATTTCCTCGTTCACTTCGCGCTCAACGCCCGCGCGATAAGCCTGCTCATCCAAGCGCAAAGAGCGATTCGTCGGTTTCGTTCATGTGACCGCCGATTCCGATTGAGCCTTTCGCGACCAGCCGCTGCTCGCCGGCTTTTTGCCGCGCACGTAATGAAGCGACCTGTTCCTCAAACGCGATGAGCGCGTAGGGAATGATTTGCTTGTAAGCCGGATCGTTCTCAGCCTGGGCACGCGGAAGAAAGAAATTATTTCCGCGCGAGAGAATCGCGTTCAGATATTTTTCCGGCTCGAAGTTGAGTCCCTGAAAACTGCCGAGCTCATCGAACAAACTGCGCTTGATGACCAGAACGTTTTCGTCTGGCGGATTCATCGCTGTCATGAGCGAAAGCACTAGTCGAGCATCCTGCGATGCTTACGATCGCTTCGCATGCAGAAATGTCGACTTCGCTCGACATGACAGGCGCTGCTTAAAACGAATAGTTCACGACCAACTTGCGGCCCGAGAAGATTCAAACTCGGATTCGGATCGGTTTGCCCGCCATTGGAGAGATGCTGGTAAAGGATTCCTGCATTCAATTTCCAGTGATCGTTCATTTTGTAGGAAATCCCGGCCGCCGATAAAATGTTGAAGGTGAAATCCTGGCCCTGTGCCGCCCGGAATCTCCGGATGGCTGTCGATCCAACCCAAACCTAGCCCGCCTGAAATGTAGGGAACGAGCCGGCTCCCGGTCGAACGAAGTTGTAACGCATGCCGAAGTTGAGTCCGAAATAATGGTTCTCGATTCCGCGAAAAATCGGTTCCGCGATGGCGCTGACGTAAAATTGATTGTAACCGCGCAGCCAGCTGTCGCTCTGCACAACGCCCCAACGGACGCGCGCCGTTAGAAACTCCGCGCCGATTTCGTAATCTGTGGCGGATTGATAACGCCGAACAGATATGCCGGACTCGACCGCCAACTCGAATCGCTGCGGATTGAGTTCATCGGTCGGCGATTCCGCGCGAGCTGTTCAGTGCCGGCGAACGTTTGCAAGCAGTGCAAGAAGAAGCGCGCAAACAGCGGAAGACGCGAAACATTTTCATTCGGCGCGCTACGATAGGGTTAGCTGATTGGATTGCAATTGGTAGGACGGCGTTTCGTCGCGTCTGAGCGGCGGACTCCGCCACGCCGCGAAGCTGCGGTCGATCGGCAGTCTCAGACCGCCGCTACAGAATTCCGCAAGATCGGCAGGCAACGGACTCGTCCATTCGCGCTTCGCCTTCGATCGCCAGTTTCGCTGAGTGAAGCGCATGTCGCGGCAATAGCAGTTGCCGCTCGAGCTCAGCGCGTCCATCCGGTCTCGATGAACCGGAGATAAAGCTGTTCGTCAGGTCCGTAAATCTTGTCGCCCACAATCGGATGGCCAACCGAGGCGAGATGCACGCGAATCTGGTGAGTCCGGCCAGTGCGCGGAATCGCGCGAATCAAACTGAATTTGCTCGTCGCCGCGAACGATCCAGATTTAATGAAGCGCTCGTTCGACACGAAATTCAGTCTGCGCCGGACGCGCCAGCAGGATGAATCATTTGTTTCAGCCAGATCGCAGATTGTTGATGTTTACCTTGTCGATCCAGCGGAGCGTCGACGACTTTGGTTTCCCATTCCGGCCAGCCCCAAACAATCGCGAGATATTCTTTCTTCAGTCGACGCCGCTGCATCAGCAGTCCGAATCGTCGCGCGGCCGCCGATGTTTTCGCGACCAGAACCAGGCCGCTCGTTTCCCGATCGAGCCGGTTCACGATCGAGACCTGACCGCCATTGGCAATTTCAAATGCGAGCAGCTCGCGCAATTCCTTCCAAAGTGTCGCGCGCCATTTGGCTTTCGTCGGATGCATCGAGAAGAAACGGCGGTTTATCGACCACGACGTAATCGTCCGTTTCATCGATGATTTTGAAATCGCGAAGTGCGATTACTGAGTAATGGAATGTTGCGCAATGCTTGGCGAATGAAGCAATAGTCGCCATTTCAGTTGACGTCACTGCATCCAGTCACGTCCACTGCCATTCGTTGCTTGACCTTGCTCCCAAAACCGCTTTACCTAGACGCTTCAGCCTCGATCACAGGAGCGCGCCTTGGAACCCAAAGACATCAAAGAAATCAAAGCCATCATCGATTTGATGAAGAAGAACGATCTTTCGGTCTTCGAGATCGAGAAGGATGGTTTTCGTCTCAAGCTTCAAAGAGGGCACGTCGGATCAGGCAGCCGCGCCTGCGCCGCCTGCCAGTCGTCGTTCCGCCCAAGGCGGCAACAGCTGCCGACGAGTCTGCGACTGCTCGCGCCAAACCGGCCGAAACCGCGCCGCTCAAGGAGATCGTTTCGCCCATGGTGGGCACGTTCTATCGCGCCGGATCGCCGGACGGCGCGCCGTTTGTCGATGTTGGAAAAACCGTCACTGAAGACACGGTGGTTTGCATTATCGAGGCGATGAAAGTGATGAACGAAATCAAAGCAGAAACCAGCGGTGTCATCGCCGAAGTGGTGGCTGAAAACGGCAAGCCAGTGCAGTTCGGCCAGGTGCTGTTTCAGAGTTCGTTGATGATTGCAGACGCAGGCAGGCGCATGCTGACTGCCAGGCGCGCCAGCGATCGCGCTCTACCATCATGTTTGAGAAAGTTCTGATTGCCAATCGCGGTGAGATCGCGTTGCGCGTCATTCGCGCCTGCAAAGAGCTCGGCATTCGCACGCTGGCGGTTTATTCGGAAGCGGACGTCGATTCGCTGCACGTTCAACTTGCGGATGAATCCATCTGCATCGGCGCGGCGCCGAGCTCGGAAAGTTATTTGAAAATCGATCGCATCATGAGCGCAGCCGAGATTGGCGATGTCGATGCGATTCATCCCGGTTATGGGTTCCTCGCCGAGAACCCGCATTTCGCGGAAGTCTGCGAAAGCTGCAACATCAAGTTCATCGGGCCCTCTTCAGCGTGCGATGCAGGCCATGGGCGACAAGAACGCGGCGCGCGCTTGCGCGCGGAAAGCCGGCGTGCCGGTGACGCCGGGAAGCGATGGAATTGTCGAGACGGAAAGCGACGCGATCAAGATCGCAAAGAAAATCGGTTATCCGGTAATGATCAAAGCGGCCGCCGGCGGCGGCGGCCGCGGCATGCGCGCGGCGCACAATGAACCCAGCCTTCAATCGGCGTTTCACAGCGCGCGTCACGAGGCGGAGAAAGCTTTCGGAAACGAGCAGGTTTATCATCGAGAAGCTCATCGTCAATCCGCATCACGTCGAATTTCAGATCGTCGCCGATAGTCACGGCCACATCGTTCATCTCGGCGAACGCGATTGTTCCATTCAGCGGCGCAACCAGAAGGTGATTGAAGAATGTCCGTCACCGCTTATGACGCCGGGCCTTCGCAAGAAAATGGGAAACGCCGCCGTCAAGCTGGCCAAATCAGTCGGTTACGAAAATGCGGGCACGATCGAGTTTCTGCGTCGATCAAGACCGGCATTTTTATTTCATCGAGATGAACACGCGCATCCAGGTGGAGCACACGATCACGGAAGAAGTTTACGGGTGCGATCTGGTGAAGGAACAAATCCGCATCGCTGCCGGGCGAGCCGCTTTCGCCGCACATCGCGCATGCGACCCCGCGGCTGCACGCGATCCAATGCCGCATTAACGCCGAAGATCCGGAGAAAGATTTTCAACCGTCGCCGGGCCGGATCGACTTTTATTACGCGCCCGGGCGGTCGCGGAGTTCGAATCGATTCGCACGTTTACACCGGCTACACCGTGCCGCCGCATTACGATTCGTTGATCGCGAAAATAATCACGGTTGGCGCGACGCGGATCAATGCCATCGATCGAATGCGCCGCGCGCTCGACGAGTATTACATCACCGGCATCAAGACCACGGTGCCGTTTCACGCCGCGATCATGCGCAACGGCGAGTTCCGCGACGGAAACTACGACACGGGCTTTATCGAGCGTGTGATGTCGTCGGGCAAACTCGAGCTGACCGTCGCCGTCCTGCACGACCCAGCTTGCGTGCAGTGCATCAGCAATGTTGCCGAGGAAGTCTACAGCCGACTGCCAGCTCTACGGCATCCTGGATCTCGAGCTACGTTGACGATCTCGGATGCTAGTCGCGTCGCTGAAGCAATGATCGAAGGCGGTGTCGATCTGATCCAGTTGCGCGGAAAAGAGCGGTCCATCGAAGAACTTGTCGATCTTGCGGCCGAGCTGCACGAATTGACGGCGCCGATCTTCGACGCCGCTGATTGTGAACGATCACGCCGAGATCGCGACGAAGAGTTCCGGTGGAAGGCGTGCACGTCGGACAGGATGATGATTCGATCGAGGTCGTGCGGCGCAAAGCGGGTCGCGCATGTTCTGGTCGGAAAATCAACGCACAGCCTCGAGCAAGCGCTCGCGCAGCGCAGCGCGAGGGCGCCGATTACATTGGCTTCGGTCCGATTTTCGCCACGCCGACCAAACCCGATTACTCAGCCGATCGGACTTGAACGATATCAAGCAGACGTTCATCGCGAAGTCAGTCTCCCGATCTTCTGCATCGGCGGAATCAAGATCGACAATCTCGACGCAAGTCATCGCTGCTGGCGCGCGTCGCGTTGTCGATTGTTTCCGGCTTGCTCAAAGCGCCGGACATCGCTGAATACGCTCGCGCGTGCAAACGACTTCTGAACGCTGACTCAACTCTGAACTCTGACATAATGTCTGTCTTGATTGTTGGTTCCATTGCGCTCGACACGGTCAAGACACCGGTCGAAGAACATTCCGATTTGTTAGGCGGTTCGGCTTCCTACGCAGCGCTCGGCGCAAGTTTCTTCTCGCCGGTCCGGCTTGTCGGCGTCGTGGGCGACGATTTTCCGGAATCCGAATTCGAGTTTTGGAAATCGCGCAAGATCGACAGCGAAGGCGTGCAGCGGGCGAACGGCAAAACTTTTCGCTGGTCAGGCGAATATTCGTGGGACCTGAACACGCGCGAAACGCGCTCGATCGCGCTCAATGTCTTCGAACATTTCAAGCCCGCGTTGCCGGAATCGTATCGCCAGACCGATTTCGTTTTGCTGGCCAACATCGCGCCGTCTTTGCAATCGCATGTGCTCGATCAAATGGAGACGTCCGCGTTTCGTCGTCGCCGACACGATGGACCTTTGGATCGAGACGACGCGCGCCGGATCTCGATGCGCTGCTTCGCGCGCGTCGATCTTCTCATCCTGAACGACAGCGAAGCGCGCGAAATGACGAAGGAAACCAGTCTCATCAAGGCCGGGCGGCGGCATTCGGAAGATGGGGCCGCGCTATGTCGCGATCAAAAAGGCGAGCACGGCGCGCTGCTCTTTGGCGAAGACGATCAGTTCTTCAGCTGCGGCGCGTATCCGCTCGAAGACATTCACGATCCGACCGGGGCAGGGGACACGTTTGCCGGCGGCATGGCCGGATATCTGGCCGGGCACGGTGAAGAAGGTGCACTTCAACGATCTGCGCAAAGCGATGATCTACGGAAGCGTGCTGGCCAGCTTTTGCGTGGAAGCATTCAGTCTCGAGCGTTTGCGCAAGTTCTCGATGGACGAAATCACGGAGCGCTACGAGACGTTCAAACTGATGAGCCAATTCGAGGTGCCCGATATGATCTCTCGATTTTCGACTCGTTTGCACTTGCCAGAATTGCCGTCTTTCGCCGCCATTCTTTGGCTGCGCTGCTGGATCTGTGGCGCACGGGACGATTGGACGTGTCCTCGAGAATTGCCGCTTTATTCAGCAATCCAGCCGACGATGGAGACAGTTTTCACGTTAGCGCAGGTGCGAAGGAATACATCTTCCGCCTTCTATCTAGCTGACGCGCCCGAAGCAGACGAAATGCAACCCGGCGCGCGTAGCTGAACAGGCGAAATACTTTGCGATCAGCGCGCCTCAGGTCATCGAAGTGGGCCAAGCAGCGAAAGAGTTTACGCGGGAGAAGTTGTCCCAGCCGTTTACGGTGCTTGACGCCGCTGGAAAGGTGATGGGCCGCAGCAAAATGGAACGGTTTTACGCTTTTGTGCAGACGAAAGAGGGTGATCTGGGCGAGCAATTGGTTCGTAACGGCCTTGCGCGAAACTACGGATTCAGAGCGGCCCCGCCCGGAATCCGAAGAATGCACGAGCAGAGGCAGAAAAACTTCAGCAATTCGAGGACTCAAGCAAGGCAAGAGAAGATTGGAGCCTGGGGCATCAACTCGGGTCGACTGAATGTGCGCGCACCAAGCGCGGTCGTCTTTACATGTCTTCACTGCCGGAGAAAAGCCTCGACGAGGCGCCAACGCCTCCAGACTACTCGTCTGCTCGTGCTTCAGCGACGGCCGCTTCCATTACTCGCGCAGTCGAGGCGGAAAAGTCGCATGCAAAAGAGAAGCACCCGCTCGGCAAGATCGACATCAACACGGCGACGGAAAAAGAGCTAATACCGGTGCCCGGGATCGGGCACGTAATGGCGCGCTCGAATCATCTGCCGCGCGGCCGTTCCGACAGCGCTGATGATCTTGAAGAAAGTGAGCGGAATCGAGACAAGAAACACGCGCAGATTCGTCCGTATTTTCAGTGACTGAGTGCCCGCCTACAGCGCGGCGGCCATGGGCGCGGCGTTGAACCAAGGCTACCGTGGCTGCGTCTTGATCAGCCGCGAACGCACATAAAGGGCGGTCAGCGTGCCGACGGCGGCGTAAAGTTTGCCAGGTGCGGCCAAACCGTGCTCAAGATCTCCCACGGAAATCCTCAGCCGCGATTTGGTTTTACACAATCTCGCGCGGGACACGCTTACCACTATTCATCGGACCAAGTGATGGTCAACATTTGCGCCTGCATCTGAAGGCGACCTATTGGGTCTGCTGCAGTCAGCAAAGGTGCGGATCAAAATTGCCATTCGAGAATTGCTTCGAATTGTTCGTGCTGAGCCAGCGCCGCCATTGCGAATCGAGGTCGTGAACGCGAACGAATTGGTGCCGCGTTCCAAGGTCGCAAGTGTCAAGCGTTCCGACGACGGCAAAATTTCGAGCCTCGTAGTTGAGGCCGTGCCAGATCCCTAAGGAATTTGAAACGCTCTCCGCGGTCTTGGCCAATTCAAGCGATCGGAGATGGATCCGGAGAAATTCCGCGCATTCGTGGACGCCCGGTGCTAGAATCGCGCTTGTAATCAACTCACCCGCCGACGAGACAGTCGCAGTCGTGCGCGGAAAATGGCTCTGCCCAACGAAATGAACAAGAAATAGATTCCAACAAGCCGCGCCAAGCTCAATTGAAAATTTGGGGGATCCCGGTCGGGACCCCTCCGCCGGTAGCCGTGAACTTCCACTAGCCAAATTCTATGAAAACTACTCTGGCGCTCGATTATTCTTTCTTTTTTTTTCTGCACTTTTGATTCTCGCTCTAATGCTGGTCTCTTGCGCGGCGACTTCCAGACAATACTGAGACCAACGCCACCTCCCCCGGAGCCGATTTATGGGGGCATGGCCCATGGAAACTGAACTCACCATTCTTTGAACTTCACCCAGCGTGCTCGTGCGTGCCGGACCGCGGTCTTAGCCGAATTCCGAGCGATCGGAGATGATCCCACATCAAAGCGTTTGTAAACGTGGCGGAATCTGCGATTCGGGTTAGACCACGAGCAACTCGGAAAACGCCGTTTACTGAATTTCTTCGGCGCAACGCTCCAAGGGCTAGCCGAGCTTCTTCGCAGAGATTCCTTTATGGATTCCTTCGGGATCATCTCCAACATCTTTCCACACGATCACCGAGTCTTCGAATTCGAGCGCGTTACACACCGCTTGGTTTCATAAAGGGTTTCCCTGCCTCCAAAGCGTCTGCGAACTCTTCCTGTGCCTTTATAAATTCCCCGCGCTGAAGGGGCGTAGGTTTACCGAAAGCAATGGAGAAAAGTCGGACAAATTCCTGGCTGATGTTATTGCGCGTTGCGCCAAACGTCCTGGCACGCCCTAAATTCCGCTTCGGGTGAATTCTGTGAACCAGATTGGCCCGCTCGAATTGCGCCCGCACGCGCTCAACAATGTCTGTTAAATCCGTAAAATCTTCTTTCCGTGCAAGGTTCTCTGCGCTTTTCGCACCTATATACTTCCGGAGAAAAAACACGAGAGTCCAATTGCCGCGAGGGTACTAGTAACTTTTCCAATCGTTCACAAAATCTTTGAGGGCAATATAAAGGCCCAACGGGCTCCTTCTCTGTCTCGCACCACCGCCATTTACCTATGGCGCGCCCGTGAAGATTCGAGCATCAAGCCTTCTGATCCGTAGTCCAGATGCTCTATCCAGTTGAGCTACGGGCGCCCGAGAGTCAGCCTAATTTGCGGCGGAAGAGAAGGGCACGTCAAATAAAGCGCATGAAAATAGGAAAAATCTCAAGACCGATTTCGGGATCAGAATCGATTAATTCACGCGGGGTCATGGAATTAACATCGCGAATACAATTCACCCTACGATCCAAACCGACCGAACCGGAGTCTCTCCGTCGCAGGTCGCCAATCACAAGCCCACGTCTGTTCACTCGCGAGGACAGCGTCACCGGAGAACCGTATGAACAAGCAACACTCGGATTGAGTACAGATTCGGACCGCCCGGCTGCCGCAACACGCCGAAAATTTATCGGCGCCGCTGCCGAGTAGCGGCAGCGCGCGGCCTCGCTCTTCCTTAACCTGGCGGGCTCACGTTCCTGTTAAAATATGCCAGCGGTATCGGCGTGCGGGCTGCAGGCTTTTGTTGAAAGCGACGATTCCCCTCAATCCGGCTACGCGATGGCTTCCGGCCAGATCCTGAGCAGCCGCTGACTGATGGGCTACATCAAACGCATTCAGTCGCTGAATCCGACCTGCACGCAGTGATTGAGTAGAATCCGAATGCGGTTGCGATTGCTGCTCTTGATAACGAGCCGTGCAGAGAGTATGTGCGCGGCCGCTGCACGGAATTCCGCTGCTGGTCAAAGACAACATCGCGACCCTCGACAACATGCAGACCACTGCAGGCTCGCTTGCGCTTTACGGGAGCCACGTTCCCGCCGACGCGCCGTTGATTCAAAAACTTCGCGCCGCAGGAGCCATCATTCTTGGCAAGTCGAATCTCGGCGAGTGGGCGAACTTCCGCGGATTCGACAATGTATATCCTCTGGCCGTCGGTTGGAGCGCGCGCGGCGGGGACACCAAAAATGCTTACGACCTGAGCTACACATCGTGGGGTTCAAGCTCCGGTTCGGGTGCAGCCGCGGCGGCAAGTCTGTGCGCGGCGGCGGTTGGCACCGAGACTGACGGTTCCATCACTGGTCCATCCGCCGTTGAAAACCTCTTTGGCTTGAAGCCGACGCTCGGGCTCATCTCGCAGGACGGAATCGTTCCGATCAGTCATCAACAAGACACCGCTGGTCCAATGGCTCGTAGTGTGACCGACGTCGCGATTCTGCTCGGCATCATGCAAACACCCTTCGGCGCCGTTGCTGGGCAGCCGCTGCCAAGCGATTACACGCAATTTCTGCAACTCGGTTCGCTGCAGGGTAAGCGGATCGGCCGGGACGTTCGCTATTTCGATTACAGCTACTACGGGAGCGGCATTCCCGGCGACGAAGAGACGGTCGCTTTCGCGGAAAACGCGTTGGCCGTGATGGAAAGTCTGGGTGCGACAATTGTCGACACCGACACCGGCGACGTGTTCGCCTACACCGACGACGAGTTCACCGCATTGCTGTTCGAGTTCAAAACGCAAATCGCGCAATATTTGCAAACGTTGTCGCACACCAACCTTCGCACACTGGCGGACTTGATCGCTTTCGACAACGCGCATTGCGTCCAAGAGCTGGTTTACTACGGCCAGGAAATCTTCGAGCTGGCCGAGCCGTTAGGCGACCTGAATGATCCGACCTACGTTGCTGCGCGTAATCACGCGACGGCGACCGCTCGCGCCGGAATTGATGACGCCATGGCGAGTGATGACCTGGATGCGATCGTTGCGCCGCACCTGACCAATTCTACCGGGCCCGCTGTGGCCGGTTATCCGAATTTTTCGATGCCTGTCGGCATTCGATCCTCCGGCAGACCTGCGGGCATGCTGATGTACGGCACCTTCCTGGACGAACCGCAGTTGCTCGCGATGGCCTACGATCTCGAGCAAGCGCTACACGCGCGGCAACAACCGCAATTCCTGGGCTCGATCATTCCAATTCCGAACGCGGGGTTGTGCAATCAGCCGCATCAACCGCAGGGTAAGGCACACCTGCCTCACGGCCGCATCTTCTAAGGTTCCGAGGCGGACTAGCATTGTCTTCGCGCTTGAGCACGCGAGCAGATTGGTGACTCTGCTCGCGTGACCATCTTTCTCGGCTGCGGATTTGCCGCGAAGTATCGCGAAGGCGGCGGAAATTTCTCGGTGCCGCTGCAATGGATGCTCGGACTGCGGCGATTGAAACTGGACGCGATCTGGCTGGAGCTATTGCCGGCGACAAACGATCTGCGCGCCGACCGGGCCAGGATTGATAATTTTCAGCGGCAATTGCGCGCGCACGGGTTGGCTGGCCGATACTGTTTGCTTTATCAAAACCCGCATCCGACACGCACGATCTCACAGGCGATGCGATGCATCGGAATGTCGAAACGGAGCTCTGCTCGATCGGCTCGGCGGGACCAAACGCGCTGCTCAATCTCGAGTTATTCGATTCATCCGCCATTTCTTCTGCAATTCGAGCGCCGCATCTTTTGCGATCTCGATCCCGAGCGAGATCTTTTATTGGATGACGAAGATGGAGATGGGCCAGTCGTATCACGACGAATTCTGGACGATCGGGCTCAACGTTCACGGGCGCGATTGCCGGCTGCCGAAATCGTCGCTTCGCTGGAAGACATTCTATCCACTGGCGGACACGCAAGCTTCTTCAGCGCCAGCCGCGTCCGGCGATGTCCTAGATTCACAACGATCGGTCAATGGTATTGGGGCGGGGCGGTGGAAGTGGACGGCGCATTTCCCGATCTTTCGAAAAAATTCGCGTTCGAACCTTATCTTGATCTGCCGAAGCGGATTCCGGAAGCGCGTTTCGAACTGGCAATGAATATCAAGGCGGACGATCCGGAACGTGCGCGACTTGCAACGGCGCGGCTGGCACGTTGTCGATCCGCATCGCGTTGCGCGCACGCCCGGCGCTTTATCGCCGATACATGGCTGGCGCGTCGCCGAATTCACCGCGATCAAAGGCGTGGACGTGGCTATGGCGGACCGGATGGTTGAGCGATCGCGCCGCAGCGTTTCTCGCGCTGGGCCGGCCGGTCATCACAGAGAGACACCGGCGCGGCAAAATATCTGCCGCGAGAGAGCGGATTCGAATTTGTCGATGGACATAGGCGAAGCGGCTGAAGCCGTGAAAGAGGTGCTTCGGCGACTGGCCGAGCTGGTCAAAGCACGCGCGCGACTGCGCGGTGGAAGTTTTCGATTCCGCGAAAAATCTTGCGAAAAATTGATCTTTGATGTGTCGCAAGCAGCGCGACGCGCTACGACGAATCACGCTGAAGACTTGCCACGCAAAAACATGTTCGATTCGCGCGTTGCAAAACGAGTTTTGGGATGTTACTCGTTGTCCCGTTATGGCTGACTTGATCAAAGCGGACGAGCTGAAAGCCCGTCTAAAAAGATCCCGGAATGGGAGCTGGAGAAGAAGCACATCGAGCGCACTTTTGAGTTCGATGATTTTGCCGATGCGATCGATTTCGTGAATGCGGTGGCCGAAGTGGCGGAAGACGAAGAGCACCATCCGGATATCGACATCCGCTACAACAAAGGTGCGCTTGATTCTTTCTACCCACAGCAAAGGCGGCCTGACCGAGCTCGATTTCGGTCTCGCGGAACGAATCGACACCCTGGCCGAGTAGGACGTTCGCGTTGTAGCGGCAAGCGTTGCGTCGGTTAGAAATAATTGTTCGCACGGCGAGCGCCCTTCGTCGGCGTCGATGAATTGCAAACATCGTCTCGATCTCCGACCTGTGCAGCCATCCCGGCTTCTTTTTTCCGCCGTTTGAGCGTTTCAGAGACTTCGTCATTCCAGCCTCGTTTGCGCATGAATTCATTCCAAACGTAAATGTCGTCTTCGGACGGCCGAAGCCTACGACTGAAGCACCATTGCAAAATTTCTTCATCTGTGCCGCCTTGTTTCACGCGCTCGACTAATTGATCGTAGTTAATTCCGAGAAGGTTACGCATTTTTCGTCGAAGCCTTTCCCAAGATTTGGTCGATAATCGGCGGGCAATTCGCCTTTGGCATGCGACCGGATTTTGTCCAGCATTCGGCCGAAATAGACCAAGCCGCCCACTTTAGCGGAGGGGACTGCGAAGGCCCAAGTGTTCTCATGTGCGAGTGCCATTTTGCGATGTTTCTAGGATTGTTTCAAGCAGCTGAGTCGATTTCGATCTTCCGCGCACCGCGATTCACAATAACGACTTGTCCGAATCGCTGCACTGATGGATGCTCGTTAGGCGATGGATCGGATCGTTGGAATCGAAACCGAATACGGCTGCCTGCTGCGTGAAGAGGAGCCGCATGTCAATTCCGAGCTCTGGCCGGCCAAGGTAAAGAACTATCTGTTCCGAAAAGCCGAGGCTGGCACGATCGATCTGCATTACCGGGATTACGAAGAACCGCCGGGCAACGGCGGCTTTCTTCTCAACGGCGGACGTCTCTATCTCGACATGGGACACATCGAATACGCGTCGCCGGAGTGTCTGCATCTGCACGATCTTGTGACCTACGAATTAGCCGGGGACGACCTGCTGCAATCGTCGCTCGTCGCGCTTGGGCGCGGAGGATCGCGTGTCGTTCATCAAAAACAATGTCGATCATCACACCGGGGCCACGTTTGGTTGCCACGAGAATTATTTGATGAAACGGGAGGCGCAATTCACGCCGCCGATTCTCGGAACGCTGCTCACTTTTCTGGCGACGCGGCAGATCTTCACCGGCGCCGGCCGAGTCGGCCAGTCAAATCCGCTCGCGTTCGATTTCGAGCCGCCGCAGCCGGAGGCGCAGGTCAATTTTCAGCTCAGTCAGCGTGCCGATCACATCGTGAACGACATCTATCAGTGGGTGCAATTCAATCGCGCCATCATCAATGCGCGCGACGAGCCGCTGGCTGATTACCGAAAGTATCGGCGGCTTCATTTGCTCATCGGCGATTCCAACATGAGTCCGTTTGCCACCGCGCTGAAGATCGGCACGACCGCTTGCGTCTTATCGCTGCTCGAGGAGGGCCGTTTGCCGCGAAACCTTGTCCTGGCCGATGCTGTGCAAAGCACGCGTGACATCTCGCGTGATCCCACTCAGCGATGGATTGTCGATCTTGAAAACGGCAAAACCATCGGCGCACTCGACGTGCAATGGGAATTTCACCGACTGGCGCAAAAACATCTGCGGAACAGCGAGCGCGGAAACCGAACTGGCTGCTGGAAAGCTGGAGCTTTGTCCTTGAGGCGCTCGAGCAAAAACCGTCAGTCACTGATCGGCGGGGTCGATTGGATCACGAAGAAATGGTTGCTCGAAACATTCATGGAATCGGAAGAATTGAAGCTGGGACGATCCGTGGCTGCAAAGCATCGATCTCGAATATCACAACATCGATCCAGGCCGGGGATTGTTCTTCGGCGTCACGCCGGGCAAGCGAATCGCGGAGTGGAACAACAGCGTCCGCCGGCCCACGTGCGACGCACGTGTCCGCCGCTTAATACGCGCGCATTAGGTCGCGCTCACGCAGTTGCCTTTTTCCAGAAATGCAGATTTCCCATACGTGATCAATTGGGATTCGATCGCCTGCGACAGCCGCGATTTTCTTGTCATGGGCGATCCATTCGAGACTTACCGTGAAGAAGTGGACCGGTTTTTGGCCAAGCCGCGCTCGCCGGGTCCGCCAATGGAAGAATAGCAGGTAGTCGTCTGCGGCCGCTACGAGCGCAATCCATCGCCTGCGCCTGGTGTTCCGCTCAGTCGAGACGGTGAAGCGAAGAGATACCGTAATTTTCCTGGAGAACCGGAGCTTCTGTAGCATACCTGAGCTGCGTCGAGTTCGATCTGTTTGGGATCTTCCTCGGTCTCGATCTTGATGAAGCCATCGATTGGCTGTTTCACCGCTTCGGCCAGATCGCCTAACGACTTGATTTCTTTGCCGTTCACTTTTGTCACGGTCAGATAAGCGAGGTCATCGTAGCCGATCGTGCTGTTGGCCGGGAGCACCTGGCTGAGAATGACGACGCGGCGATTTCCCTCCGGAAACAGCTCCGACTGAAAGCGGTCGAGATAAACCAATCGCTGGGGCGCTTCTCTTTGCCAGTTCGGACCCCATTCTTTGAGATATTGACGGAAAGCTCCTGAAAAATAAGGCCACCGAGCACGTAATACGAGGGCGGCTGATCGAGATTGTATGGTGGGCTGACGTAATCTTTCGCGTCTCGGTGTTCGAGCGTGACATTTAGTTCCATTGGTTTTCCGCTGCGCTGAATGCGAAACGGCACAACGTCGCCGGAATAAGCGTGAGCGGTGAGCAGATTTGTGAATTCGATTTTGCCGTAGAGGGGATCGACATAGTTGCCATTTTGATCGATCTCATTGTTGCGCGACCGCTGTCACAATGTCGCCGACTTGCAGTCCCGCTTTCATCGCGGGCGTGTTCGGTTCGACATTTGTAACGTAAACGCCGCCGCTCTTCCCTGTTTCTCCTGCAGAACTCGCGCAGTTCCGGATCCCGCGTCGGGAAAAACGAAAATCCGGCGGATGGAAAACCGCGATAATTCTGCCTCTCAGCTTCCTTTAAAAATGGGTGATGATGGGTGCGGGGATGGCATCGAGCAGTTGCGAGCGCGAATCGTAGCGAAGTAGCAATCCGGCGAGCTTGTTGTTCTTCACCAGCGGCACCGTGTAGCTGTTCTCGCGATACTGCATCGGGATGCTGATGCGGTAGGTGAGAAATTGCCCAACATCGATCGGATACTGCGTCATTTGCACAGTTGTGACCAAGCCCTCCGTCGCGAGCAAGGCGCCGGTCGGCTCGAGTTGCCACGCTGCAAGGCGATCGCCGACCACCGTGTCGAGCGCGATTTCGAGCGGAGTGATTCCATCGAGGAATGCTTTCTCCGTTGGCTCGAGCAGCGCCAGGTTTGCTTCATAATCGATCACCTCGACTTTGGCCGCGGTTTTTCTCCAGATTCGGCGCGCTCCAGCTCCACGTAATTTTGATTCGCAACCAGGTCCGCCGTCACCAGGACACGGCCTTTCGACAAAACAGCGCCGAGTGCGCGCTTCGAAAACGGCGCTTTCTTTTGCCAGGGTCGAAAATAATCGTAGGACTGGCCGGTCACGTTCACGCGGACAAGCGCGAGCTGCTTTTGCGTGCTCATCGGTGCTGGAACAGCCGGTTCCTTTTTCGCCAGCGCGCCGGTGATTCGCGACGAGAAGTATTCCCAAAAGCGATGAATAAATGCTTTGCATTTCTAGGTCTTGTTTGCCTGTTCCGGCGTTTTTGTCGCGGGCTGTTCTTCGAGATTTTGCTCTTTCAAGACGTTGTAACGCGGCCTTGATTCGCTCGCGTGCGGATTCCACTTTGTTGCGATCAAGCACCAGAGGCGGGCCATCGCCGATCATGCGGATGACAAAGTGCTCTGGCGTTTCGGCAAAGGCGCTCGCCAGCTCATCCAGCGTCCGAACTTTCTTGCCATTGATTTCGTCGACAATGCCGCCGCGATATGGCGCGAGATAAGTGTTGATCGGGTCTGGCAAAATGTTGGTCAGCACAATGACGTCCGGATGCTGCAGATAAAGTTGCTCCAGGACGAAGTATTCGAAAAAATGACGGAGACGCAGATCAGTTGGTCGATAGGCTTCGAGCAGATCGAGGTTTAGTGGCTGAAAAAGCAAGCCGCCGTAAAGCACATAACGAGGACGAACATCATAGCGGTGGGCCTGAACCAGATATGGCCAGGCGTATCAGTAATTTTATTGTTACCGTGATCGGCTGCTTGTCGCGCCAAACGTCGAACTCTGACCGAATCGCCATTGAATTTTCGTTCCACTACTTCCTGAAACTCCGCGCGCTCGCCTTCCAGTTCGACATTCGAATCGCTCGCGATTGGATGATCATCGATCGCGAGAAGAACATCACCGGGCTGGATAATACTTCGGCCGATGGTCCGGCCGTTACCACCGTGCTCACGAGCACGCCACGATCGTCGTCTTTTAATCCGAGAAATCTCCTCTGCGCTGGATTTTGCAGCTTCGAATAAGTGATCCCGAGATCGACATATTTGTCGTAATGCCCGTCGCTGATGTCCTTTAAGAACCGGTTAATGACCGGAGTGGGAATCATGTAGGCGACGCCTTGCGCGACATCGCCGCTGTAACCTTGAAACGCGACGCCGACCACCTTGCGCGTTCTGCATCACTGGTCCGCCGCTGTTGCCCGGATTGATCTGCGCGCTGATCTGGATCGCGAGATGCTGATCGATTGACGAATGGGTGTAGAGCTGAAAGTCAATCCGCGAGACAATCCCCGTCGTGACCGACATCCGTTCGCCGCCGATTGGATAACCATAAGCCGACACGGTCGATTCAAGCGCAGGAATTCCGCCGAATTTGAGCGGCACCATGTTCTTGAAAAATCCGGAGCCGATACGGTGATCAACGCCAGATCGCAATCGTGCGCCACGAATTGCACGGTCGCCGGATATTTGTTGGGATCGCCCTCACGTTCCACCGTCAAATAGCGGCTGTTGCTGACGACATGCGCGTTTGTGAGAATTCGATTGCCACTTATGACAAACCCAGCGCCGACCCCGCGCTGGATTCCTCCGGAATTCCACGGTGCTTTGTAATCTGGTTCCACCGATGTGGCGGTGATCCGCACCAGGCTTTTTGAACCGGGCCATTTGGTTTTGGCGGCGCAATCGGGACTGGGACTGGAATCACTGCTTGCGCAGGCGCGCTCGGCATCGACGGACCCGCGGGCGGTGGCGCTTGTGGCGCAATCGGAGAGGGTGCCGGAGTGCTTTGCTGCGCGTGCGATGTCGATCCAGCCAGCAGGCAAATGCAAACAACAATGAGGTACGTTTCATGGACGAAAGTTTAAGAAATTGAAACGAAGCAATCGAAAATCAAATCGCAATCTGCAGCGCAAATCGCATCCCAGACAGAACAGACATGATCAATGCGCTTGCCGTTCAAGATCTGCGATTTGCGCGCAGGACGAAGATTGACCGGTTTTCGTGCCCTGCGCTTTTCACGGTTCGGCTGTCGAGGTGAAAATTAAATTCCAGCGCGATCGAGAATCGATTTGAGGACTTTTTCCGCTTCAAAAACGTCACGGGCCAGCGCGCGGGCGGCACGAGAATGTTTTGCGTAATCGGCATTGATTGTTTTCACTGCATCGACAATTTCGTCCAACGATCGGAACGACAGCAGTCCCGCTTTGCCGCCGTAGTTTTTGGTGAAACCGGTTTCCTGAATTATGACGGGCCGACCGGCCGCGAGATAGCACGCGCTCCGATCGCTGAACCAGCCCGTGTTTAGTCGAACGTATTGATCCTTGGCGACTGTGAACTCGCCTTTCGAACGGCGAATGTAATCGCGATAAAGCCAATAATCGACGCTCAGTTGAAGCGGCGAAATCAAACGCCAGCCATTTCGCTCAAATTTCCATCGTGTTCTGTCGATCTTCAATGTTTGTCGCGAGTTCAAATGTTTCACCGGATTTTTCGGTGCGGCAGCGAATCGGATGAATTCGCGCGATTTGCTCCAAAGATATTTGTCGCCGCGCCAGGTGATGTCTTTCAAGCCGCTTGTGGACCAATTCGCCACCGATGTAAAGACCGCGACGCGGTGGACGGTGCGCGATTTGTCTTCCAAAGATCAGTCACGACCGGTTGTCGCGTGGGCAACCACTTGAATCCGTGTGTCGGTACCGGAAAATTTTTGTGCCGACATTTTCGCCGAACGTGAACAGAGCGTGATGCCGCCACAGATAATCGACGGTCGATCTTACGCCTTTGTCGATCTTGATTTGCTCAACGCCGGGATCGCTCTCGATATAAAGAATGCGATCGCTGAAGCGAGCAGGTCGTCGTTGAATTCCTGCGTGCCGCAAATGTTCAGGATCGCGTCGGCGTCGCGATAGAGCTGCCGGATTCTTTTAACGGCAGGCCGGCGGTCGGATTACCTCGGCAAATAACGCGCGCAAAACGCCCAACGATTTTTGAACCCGAATTCCCGTGACAGTCGATTGAGAAGCCGCGCTGCGTAATCGAACTCATTGTTTACTTCGAACGTCTCAGGATTGTAAGGAAGCCGCGCTGAGTCCTCGATGTAATAGACGTCATGACCGAGCCGCTGCAGTCCGACGACATAATGGATGTGCTGCCAGATCACGCCCGCGATCGGGCATCGAGCCCATGAAGCCCATGACCACGATGCGCTTGCGCTTCATGCGAAAGAAAACATCGAACGCTCAGCATCGAACATCGAACATCGAAGACACAGCGTTGAGCGTTGAATGTTCGACGTTCGATGTTCGATGTTACAATTGAATCACACTTCAAATTGCTTCACGACAACGGCCGGATTTCCTGCCACCACGGTGTTCGGCGGAACGCTTTTCGTGACGACTGATCCTGCGGCGACGACGGAATTCTCGCCGATAGTCACGCCTTTCAGAATGACTGCGTTCATTCCGATCCAGACGTTGTCCGCGATTTTCACGGGAGCGGTTTTTAATTTCGGACGCGGTGGGCGATCTTTGAAATAGGGGGCGAGAGCTTGCGCGTCGATGAGACGTTGCGCGGGCTCGAGCGGATGAAAATCGGAATCGGCAATGCCGACATTCCACGAAACGAGGCAATGCGATCCGATGTCGATCTTCTCCTCGGCCATGATAAGCGCGCCATTAAGCAGAGTGAAATCGCCGACTGTGCACTGACCGTTTTCGCCGATAGAAAACGAGCAGCCGGCATAACAGGAAACGTGATCGGCCGATGACAACTGCGCGCGGGTTTTTGCTGCGGAGATGCCGGAAAGATTTGCGCGGTCTCGCAATAAAATCCTTCGCCAAATTCGACATTTGGCGGGATCGGATGCGCCCACCAGTCGCCTTCGACATGTCGATCTTGTTTGACGTTGCTCACGACGGAAATTTTCCCGAGCTGTAAAGTTTCGCGTAAACGCCGCCGCGCGCGATCAGTTCAGGGCCGCGGCCTTTCTCGATGATGCGTCCGCGTTCGAGCACGACGATCTGATCGACGTCGTGAATGGTTGCCAGACGATGCGTCGCGATCAACGTCGTCCGGCCGCGCATCAATTCCTTGATCGTTTCCATAATTGCCGATTCAGTCGTCGGATCGAGCGCCGAGGTTGGTTCGTCGAGCAGCAAAATCGGCGCATTTTTAAAAATGCGCGCGCAATGCCGATGCGCTGCCGTTGACCGACGCTCAAATGTCCGCCCCGCTCGCCAACAAGGCTTGCATACCCGTTCGGCAGCTGCCGAATGAAATCGTCGGCCTGCGCGCGGCGCGCTGCGGCGACAATTTCTTCTTCGGTCGCATCCGGCCGGCCGTAGGCGATGTTCTCCCGCACTGTTGTTGAGAAAAGCAGCGTGTCTTGCAAGACGATCGCGATCTGCGCTCGCAAGGTTTTTTGTAATCTCGCGCAGGTCCCGGCCGTCGAGCGTGACTGATCCCGCGGTTGGATCGTAAAATCGCGGCACCAAACTCAGCAATGTGCTTTTGCCGGCGCCGGTGCCGCCGACGAGTCCGACGATCTGGTTCGGATCGATATCGAAGATCGATATCGCGCAGGACATGTCGATCTTCCGCGTAACCAAAACTCACGGACTGGAATGCAATCGCGCCTTCGGCGGATGAAATCGCAACCGCACTCTGGGGAATCAACGACATCATCTTGCCGATCCAGAACTTCGAAGCAGCGTTTCGCGCCGGCGGTTGCACCTTCCATCGCCCAAGTCGTGTAAGTGAGCGACTCCAGCGGTTGATAAAGCATCAGCAGATATGCGCTAAAGACAAGAAGTGACCCCAGCGTAAGCGTGCCGGCGAGAACATGCAGCGTGCCGATGTAATACATCGCCGCGGTGCCAACTACCATGAGCGTGCTGATCACCAGCGCGCTGTTCACGCTCGTCAGAGTGAGCCGCAGGTTGGCTTGCAAACTTTGCCGGGCTTGCTGGTGAAATTGTCGAACTTCAAATTCTTCGCGTCCAAACGCGTGCACCATTCGAATCGAACTCAGTCCTTCCTGCGCTTGAGCCAGGACGGCGCTCTCCTGTTCCTGAATGGATGTTGATTCGACGACGAATCCGATGCGCGAAAACATAAATCGCGCCGACAATCAGTGGAACGATGGCAAGCGAGACCAACGTCAGCTGCCAATCCAGCCGCAACATGATCGCGAATGTTGCCGACGAGTGTGATTATCGATCCAAAGATGTTGGTGAAACCTTTGTTGTAGATCGTCTGGATCGATTGTGAATCGTAAGCGACCCGGAAACTGGAATCGCTCGAACGGCGTGCGTCGTGGTATTTGAGCGAGAGCGATTGAAGATAGGAGTAGAGATCAGTGCGCAACTTGAGCAGCGCTTGCAGCCCGATTTTCACAAAAGATAATTCGTGATGCAATTAATGATTCCCCAGAGCGAGCTGAATTGCCACGAGGCGCCAGACAGAGGAGGGGAACCCAGTACGCCAGTCACCGCGTATCGCCGGTGCCGGTCGTAAGAAATTATCAACGATGATCTTAAACGGCCATGGTTTGAGCAAGTTCAAGCCGATGCCGATAAGCGAGAGAAGCAATCCGAGAATCGTTTGCCCCAGGAACGGCCGGTAATAACGGAGAACGCGCCGGTAGATGGACATAGTGAATTTGGGATTGCGGATTGCGAATTTCGGATTGAACTAACGGCCAGATTTAGCGCGAGTCGACGTCGAGAGATTCCTCGACTTCGCTCGGAATGACAATATGCATCATCTTCTGGAAATCTGGTTCAGCTGGGTGCTGACCGGTGGCTACGTCGGCATTATCGTGTTGATGGCGATGGGAAGCTACGCCGTTGCCGGTGCCTGCCGAAGTCGTGCATTCCACCGGCGGCGTTCCTGGCTGCGCAAGGCAAGCTCAACCCTGCCGGCGTGATCCTGGCCGGGACACGCTCGGCGCGTATCTCGGCGCCGCATTCATGTATTGGATTTCGCGATGGATTGGACGGCCGTTGATCTTACGATTTGGCCGCTTCATCCTGCTCACTCCCGGACAAACTCGAACATGCAGAACATTGGCTGAATCGTTACGAAGCCGGCGGAGTCTTTTTGCGCGCGTGTCTACCAGTCGTGCGCCATCTCATCTCAATTCCAGCGGGGATCGTCCGGATGAATTTCCCTCTTTTCAGCCTGGTCACGATTTTGGGCTCGGCGATTTCGTGTAGCATCCTGGCTTATTTGGGTCACCGAGCTTATCTGGTGGAACCTGAACTTTTAACGAACCCAGAGGCGCTGGTTCATTTCATCCGCGGTCAATCGGGCGGCATCTTGCTTGTTGTTACGGTCTTCGCCGCCCTTTACATGCTAACCGTGCGATTGATGAAGCCCCGTTCCGGCCCATAATTCGTCCCGACCGATTGACGGATTTCGTTGGATTTGAGGTAGCGGCGCTCGCCTCAGATTCGGCCTCTCAATGAATTTTTGTGTTCGAAAGTTGAACAAAAGTGTCGCCGAATGGTCAGTTTAAAGTGCATAAGCACTGAATAACTGCGCATTCTGAGCATGGACGAGATATTCACAGCGAACGATGGCACTGAAATTGCTCTTCACAAAAACGGGCGCGACATGAAAAAGAATCGCCAAGTCCTGAAACCGCGTTGCAGACTCTCGCTCGGCGATCTTGATCCTCGCAGTTAGTTCATGCACGAAGAGTACCCAAAGAGACGGTGGCAACAGTGGCGGACCTGTTTGCGACAGCGGCCAGGTGCGTTTGCAAAACAACGGGCGTTTCATGCGTGCCCGCGTTTGTTGACCGAAGTAAGGTCGACCGTCGAGTTCCTGAAATCGCTCGCGGCTAATTTATTCGGAGCGATTTTGTTATCACAAAACGCTTTTTCGCGCTTAGCGCTCGCTTTTATCTTGCCGCAGTGATCGATCGCTATTCCCGGCCAGAGATGCGCAAGATCTGGTCGGACGAACGCAAGTTTGAGATTTGGCTTGAGATTGAAGTGCTCGCCTGCGAGGCAATGGCTGAGCTTGGCCAGATTCCGAAACAGGACGCGGCAGAAATTCGGAAACGGGCGCGGTTCTCAATCCCTGAGATTCTGGAGATCGAAAAGCGAACAAATCACGACGTCATCGCCTTTCTCGAAAACGTGGCTGGATTCAGTCGGACCGGCGGCGCGCTGGATCCATCAGGGACTGACCTCATCCGATATCCTCGACACGACGCTGGCGGTGCAATTGACTGAATCATCCGAGCTCCTCGCTTGGCGATCTGAACAAGCTAAGATCGACAATCGCCAAACAAGCGCGGCGATTCAAAATGACTCCGATGATCGGGCGGAGCCATGGCGTGCACGCAGAGCCGATCACATTTGGTCTGAAGCTTGCGCTGATGTTCGACGAATTCGGGCGCGCGGAAGAACGCCTTACACAGACGCGCGAGCGCATTCGCGTCGGCAAACTAAGCGGCGCAGTCGGCACGCATGCTCATCTCGATCCGAGGATCGAGCGACGCGGTTTGTGAGAAGCTGGGATTAAAGCCGGCGATTCTTTCCACTCAAATCGTGCAGCGGGATCGGCACGCCGAATTTGTGACGACTCTCGCTGCTGATCGCTTCAAGCATCGACCGCTGGGCGACCGAATTTCGTCATCTTCAACGCACTGAAGTTCTCGAAGTGGAAGAATTTTTCGGCGAAGGGCAGAAAGGCAGTTCGGCCATGCCGCACAAGCGCAATCCGATTACGAGTGAACGGTTGAGCGGCTTGGCGCGCGTCATTCGCGGAAACGCAGTGGTGGCGCTGGAAAATGTAGCGCTTTGGCACGAGCGCGACATCAGTCACTCAAGCGCCGAGAGAATCATTCTGCCGGACTCGTGCATTCTTCTCGATTACATGCTCGGTGAAATTGCGCGAGCTTGTTGAGAAGCTTGCAGGTTTATCCGGAACGGATGGAGCAGAATCTTGACCTAACAAAGGGTCTTTATTTCAGCCAATCGATCTTGCTCGCACTGACGCGCGCGGGCGCGCAAGCGCAAAAACGCATATGAAGCAGTGCAACGCGCCGCCATGAAAACCTGGAAGGGTGAGGGGACATTTGCCGAGAATGTGAAGCGCGAACCCGAAATTACGGCGACAGCTTTCCGACGGCGGAGATCGATCGTCTTTGCTCGCTGGACGTTCACTTTCAACACGTCGATGCAACATTCAAAGCGCTCGGCTTGGATTAGACGAGCTCTGAGACCTGCGCTCGTGAGTCGAATTTCGGTTATTCGTAGCGCAGTGCTTCGATAGGATCGAGAGCGGCTGCCCGGTAAGCCGGGATAGAGACCGAATCCAATCCCGATAGCCGAGCACACGACCAGCCCGGCAATTGCCCAGCCGAACGGGAAAATGATGTCTACCTTCAGCCAAGCAGCGAGCAGATCGCCGCCGATGACCCGAGGAATGATTCCCAGGATTCCGCCGGCTTCCGGAGATGAAAACGGCTTCGGTCAAAAATTGTCGCAAAATATCGCGGCTGCGAGCGCCGATCGATTTGCGCACGCCGATTTCTTTTGTTCGCTCGGTCACGCTCACCAGCATGATGTTCATGATACCGATGCCGGCGGCCACGAGCGCGATGAAACTGATGACAAACGCGCCGATGCGCACCACTCCCGCAACCGAAATGAACGCGCTCTTGAGCGAATCATTTGAATAAATCTCGAAATCGTTTTCCTGATTCGCGCGCAGACCGCGCGCGATGCGCATCGCGCCGATCGCCTTTGTCGAACGTGCGATTGTAGGTCTCGGCCGAGAAGGCTTGCGTCGCGATGTTCACCGTGCGTTTGGCTTCGCCGAAGTCTTCGAAGAACCGCGTGATCGGCATCATGCAGATGTCGTCCTGGCTTTGCCCGAACGAGGTGCCTTTTTCCGCAAGCACGCCAATGATAGTGTAAGTATGTCCGCTCATCCGGATGACTTTGCCGATCGGTGATTCGTGCGGGAACAACCGTTTCTCGATCATCTTTCCGACGACGATGACGTCGCCGTGCAAGATCGACATCTTCGTCGTTCAAATTGCGGCCATAACCGAGCGTGTAAGCATTTGCGGTGAGAAAACTGCGGTTCGTACCCGACGATGAGGAGACTCGGCGTCGTTTTCACGCCGTTATAAACGGCCTGACCTTTCAACTTCGTAGCCGAAACACTTGAGGCAAATCTCGCGCGCATCGCCCTCCATCAATTGGTAGTAATGCAGCGCCTGCCGGTAGCGTGATGTCTGCGCCGGTTCTGATATTTTTCTTCGATCTCGCCGCTCGACGCTCACGTTCGCCGGATATTTTGCGAACTGAAAAATATTTGAACCGAGAAAGCTGATGCCGTTCTCGATCGAATATTGCAGCGCGCCGATCGCTGTCATCACTGAAATGACAGAGAACACGCCAATCGTGATCCCGGTCATGGTCAGCGCGAGCGCGAGTTTGTTCGCGCCTAACGAACTCAAAGCCATCGTTATGATTTCTCGAAATAACATGGCGATCTGCGTAGAGACTCATTCGTAGCCGCAGAGCCGTTACCGGATCGAGACGTGACGCTGTCCAGCGCCGGCGCAAATCCTGAAACCAAGCCGGTCAGGACCGAAACGATCATGCTCGCGATGACGAGTCCGAACGAAAAATGAATCGGGAAAGACGGGAAAGGCTTTGCCGATTCCGAAACACATCAGATAAGCAAACGTGAGCCCGATAAATCCGCCGAGCAGACAGAGCGCGGTCGATTCGATCAGAAACTGCAGCAAGATCGTGCGTCTGCGCGCGCCGAGCGCTTTGCGCGTTCCGATTTCTTTCGTCCGCTCTTTCACGCTCACGAAAGTGATGTTCATGATGCCGATCGCGCCGACGAAAAGCGAAAGACCGGTGATGAAAAGTCCCGCGATGGCGATTGAATTCTTGATCGGATCGAGCGTGCTCTTCAATGCCTGCTGTTCGTTAATGCTGAAGTCGTCTCTTTTTTCCGGAGGCAAACCGCGCACGCGTCGCATCAATCCGGTGAGTTCGTCTCTTCGCGTCGGCCAGCTTTGTCTTGTCCTTCACTTTCACGAGAATCTCCGCTTCGCTTTTGGCGGTGAAATATTTCTGAAATGCGGGCGAGCGGCATTACCACAATTGAATCGAGACTGAACGAGCCCGAGAAACGAGCCTTGCCGCGAAATAACGCCGACCACTTTGAAAGGCTGACCGTTAATCAGGACCGATTTGTCAATCGGACTGGCGGACGGAAAAAGTGCATCGGCCACATCGTAGCCGATCACGCAGACGTTGGCGCCGCCGCGCGATTCCAGCTCGTTGAAAAAGCGGCCTTCTTTGAAATCAAATGTCGATGTGATGATGTAATCCGACACGCGTGCCGCGGATCGAAAACATTGTTCACTTCGCTGTCCGTGTATTTGACGCTGCGGTAAACACTGGAGGTCGGAATCGCGATGGTGAGGTTAGAGTTCGGCGTCATCGCGATCATGCGGTTGAGCCCCTCCGCGTATTCGGTCTTGATCTTCTTGCGGTCGCGATAATTCCACCAATCGTCCACATTCTTCCATGGCCATTGTCCGACGTAGAGAACGTCATCGCCGAAGATGGCCATGCTCTTGTCGAACCCGACTTGAATTCCGCCAATAGCCGTGCCCATCAACGTCACGGCCACGATGCCAATGATGACGCCGAGCGCGGTGAGAGTGGAACGCGTCATGTTCGAGCGCATTTGCGCCACCGCGATTTTCCAGCTTTCGCTCAGCTCGTAGAGAAAACGTTTCATTGTCGATCTTAGCTTGCCGCCATCGATTCCATCGCCGGCATAAATCCAGCTTCGTCGCTTTCGATCAAACCGTCACGCAAATGCACGGTGCGCCGCGCATGCGCGGCGATGTCGCGCTCGTGCGTAACGAGAATGATGGTGTTACCGCGATGAATACAGATCCTCGAGCAGCGCCATGATTTCTTCGCCGGTTTTGGAATCGAGATTGCCGGTCGGTTCGTCGGCCAGAATGATCGAAGGATTGTTCACGAGCGCGCGCGCGATGGCCACGCGCTGGCGCTGGCCGCCGGACAATTCGTTAGGCTTGTGATGAATGCGGTCGCCCAAGCCAACATCGACAAGCGCCTGCGTCGCGCGTTCTTCGCGCGTCTTCCGGATCGATTCCTGCGTAGATGAGCGGAAGCTCAACGTTGCGCAGACTGGTGTCGAGCGCGGGAGCAGGTTGAATGTTTGAAAAACAAAGCCGATCTCCCGATTTCGAATCGCCGCGAGTTCGTCATCGTCCATCTCCGCTACGTTCTTGCCGTTAAACTCGTAACGTCCGGAAGTCGGGGTGTCGAGACAACCAAACATGTTCATGAGCGTCGATTTGCCGCTGCCGCTCGGCCCCATGATCGCGATATATTCGTTGTGGTGAATTTGCAGCGAGACGCCGCGCAAAGCCCGCACGATTTCTTCGCCCATCACGTAGTCCTTGGTGATGTTCTCGATGTCGATGACGACGGGCCCACGTGGTCGAGTCACATCAGAGTTGAGCTTGTTCATCAAACACTCGCGCGCAGCGCCAGCTCGACTATTTCGTCGCTTCCTTGTCGTAAGTAACTTTGGCGCCGTCCTTTAATTTGCGGCTGATCGCGCTGTAACTGCCCGAAATCACTTCGTCGCCCGGTTGCACGCCGCTCTTGATCTCCATGTAGGTGTCATCCGAGATCCCGGTCGTTACCTTCACCATCTGCGCCTTGCTGCCTTTTTCAGAAACACAACCTTGGCAATTTTTCGTGCTCCTCTTTCTGCGTCGCCTTTTCCTGGCGCTCGTTAACGTAACTCGGCGCTGTTGTCGCCTTTGTCTCGCTGCGCTGTCTTCTGCTTTTTCTTTTCGATTTCCTCCGGACTCAAGTTGCTGTCGCCGGTCCGAATCGTTACGGCCTGCATCGGCACGGCCACGACGTCTTTGACCATGTTCGTTTCGATATCGGCCGTGCAACTCAGCCCCGGTTTCAATGTCACATCGTGATCGTCGATACGAATTTTTACCTCAAAGTTGGTTACTTCCTCCTGCGTGCCCGCGCCGGTCGTCTTTCCCGTGTTCGCAATCTGATAAACGGTGCCGTGAAATTTCCGATCACCGTACGCGTCGATCTTCACGTTGGCCTTGTCGCCAACTTTCACGTTTACGACGTCGTTCTCGTTCACATCCACGCGCGCTTCCATGTGGCCGAGATCGGCCACGCGCATCACTTCCGTTCCGGCGAATTGCCCGGTCGCTACGATGCGTTCGCCCAGTTTGCTGTTCAAAATCGTCACCGTTCCATCGATCGGCGAATAAACCGTTGTCTTGGAAAGTTGATCGCGCGCCTGACTCGAACCCGCCTGCGCGCGCTCGATTTCGTGCAGCGAACTTTCGTAGGTGTTCTTCGCCACGTCGTAGGCGGCCTGCGCGGCGTTGTATTCCTGAATCGAAATCGTTTTCTTGGCGAACATGTCGTCGGCGCGTTTGAGATCCTGCTCCGTCTTCATCATCGTCGCCTTTTGTTGAAGATTCGTCGCCTTGGCCGCGCTGATCGCCGCCTCCTGTTGCTCGAGCAGGGCCTTGTAGGAATCCGGCTTTATCCGCACGAGCAGATCGCCTTTGTTGACCGCCTTTCCATCTTCGACCGGCAAATCGATGATCTCGCCCGCCACTTCCGGTGAAATCTTTACCTCGGTTTCGGGTTGCACCTTCCCGGTGGCGGAAACGGTCTGCAGAATGGTCTTGCGCACGGCTTTCTCCGTAGTCACCGGAATCGGTTTCTCGCGTTTGCTCGCGATGACCGAAACAATGATCAAAAGCAATACGAGGCCGATGGAGCCGAAAATGATGTAGCGCTTGCGCGCGCGAGCGGCGCTTCTTCGCGACTTCCGGCGCAACTGCGGGGTGTGTTCAACGTTTGATGCATGAGAATGCTCGTTAGCGGGAGAGAGGCGTCAGAAATTAATCTCAGTTTAGACCTTTGCAAAGCAAAACGCGTTCACAGCGATCGACAATTGAGATGCGGCGAACCGGCGCTTTGGATTCAACAGACTTTCGACGTTTGCATCCCGCACCGTTCCTGAATCCGCTCGATCGCCCAGGCCGCGTGCTCGGCAATCAATGGTCCGGATCGACGCCGCCGCGTTCAGCGCCGGCAAGTCCGCCACATCGCCGACGTTGCCCAGGGCGACGCAGACATTGCGCAAAAAGCCGCGTCGCTTGATTCGCTTGATCGGCGAATTTCTGAACAGCGCGCGAAATTCGGCGTCGTTCAGCTTCAAATAATCCCGCAGCGACATGCCTCGTTGTCGATCGTGCGCGCGAAGAATGCGGTTTCGCGCGATGCTTGCGCGAAGCGGTTCCACGGGCAAGCATCGAGACAATCATCGCAACCGAAAATCCGGTTTCCGATCAAGTGGCCGCAGCTCCAGACGGGATGGCACCTTTCAGCTCGATCGTTAGATACGAAATGCAGCGCCGCGCATCGAGCCGATGCGGCGCGGTGATTGCGCCGGTTGGACACGCTGTGATGCAACGCTCACATGTTCCGCAGCGATCCGCGTTGCGGAGAATCCGGCGGCAACTCGAGCGTTGTTAAAATTTCGCCGAGAAAAAACCACGTCCCGAGACGCGGATCGATCAGCATTGTGCTCTTGCCGTGCCAGCCGATGCCGGCTTGAGCAGCATGATCGCGCTCCAAAATCGGGTCCGGTATCGACGTAACATTTTTGCCTGCCGCCAAATTCGCGAAGGAAACTGTCGATCTTGTCCAGCTTCGCCGTCGATCACATCGTGATAATCGTCGCCCCACGCATAACGCGCGATCTCTCCATGCGGCAGCTCCATTATGCAGCACGAGTCGCCTGTCTCGACCTTGCAAGTAATTGAGTGCCATAACAATGACCGACCGCGCGCCCGGCTAAAACCTTCTGTGGATCACAACGTTTTTCTTCGCCGCGCTCCATGTAACTCATTTCTCCCGACCGCACCTTCCGTAGCCAGTTGCGAAACTCCGTCTGCATGGGGCGGGGCAGCGCAAGCGGCAACACGGCACGAATCGAATCCAGCTCGCGCGCAAACGCGACTGAGCTCTTTTCAATTCCTCGCCCGACATTCGCGGCGCCACGTTGCTCGATCTCGGATGTCACGCTTATTCTCCGACCGGGAAAATTCCTGATGTTTTCCAAGATCAATTCAGCGATTTGTTCGGGATTCTTTTGGGAAATGTCCACTCGTAGATCGGCTGCGCTTCCTATAAAGCGGTTCACGCGCGCTCAGTAATTCCGATAGCGTCGCTTCCGGGATTCGCTGTCCGCAATAGCGGGCGATCACTCAAGCGATGAATGCGCGGCGCGAAGCGTCGCCTCGTCGGCATCGAGCCAGACGACCGTCCCCAGTTGCGTTAAAAGATCGACATTCTCTGCCACGCAGGACGATGCCGCCACCAGTTACGATAATCGCCGGCTCTTCTGCGGACAGAGAACGCAATGTTTCGGTTTCGAGGTCGCGAAAGTGTTCTTCGCCATGGGTCGAAAAAATTTCCTCGATCGGCATCTTTAACTTTTGACGAAATGATTTCGTCCGTATCGAACCGGCGAAATCCAGTTTGCTCGTTCCAAAGCTTTTCCGACGAGAGATTTGCCCGGTTCCCATAAAACCGATGAGCACAATCGATCTTGAGAGGCCACCTCGGAATATGTGAGCGAAGATGCACTCTTGCAAAGAAGATCGGAGATTCGATTTCCGGTCGCCCACTCAGAACCGCTTTGCAACTTTCGAGGGAAACTGACAGCTTTCCTAAAGTGTACTTTCGTATGGCCGAATCGAAAATCCTGTGCCGTTGGTCGCCGTTGTCATGGGCAGCATGTCGGATTGGGAAACGATGCGCCATTCCGGTCGAACTTCTCGATGAACTTGGCGGTGCCTAACGAACATCAAATTCTTTCTGCGCATCGCAGCCCTGAAGCAACGGCTGACTTTGCGCGAAGAGCCGCGCGATCGCGGCGTGCGCGTGATTATCGCGGGCGCAGGTGGCGCGGCACACCTGGCGGGAGTGATCGCTGCTCACACGTGGTTGCCCGTGCTCGGCGTGCCGATTCAATCGAAAGCGCTGCAGGGACTCGATTCGCTTCTTTCCATCGCGCAAATGCCGGGAGGCGTTCCCGTCGGCACGCTCGCAATTGGATCGTCCGGCGCAAAAACGCAGCGCTGCTCGCGGCTAGCATCCTCGCCGCTTTCCGATGACAAGGTTCGCAAAAACTGGAAGCGTTTCGGAAAAAGCAAACCGACGCGGTGCTCGCGCAGCGAGTGCCGAAGTGAAGACAGAAATCGCTTCCATCGCCGATCGAGCGCGCAGAAATAGTAGCAGCTTTTGCGCGCGAAGGCGAAATCGTCGCGCTTGCCGACGGAAACAGTTTACGGCCTCGCGGCTGACGCGCTTAATCCGATCGCAGTCGCGAAGATTTTCGAAGCAAAAGAGCGCCCGCATTTTGATCCTCTGATCGTCCATTTGCCCGATCGCGATTGGCTCGAAAGAAGTCGCCGATGTTCCCGCGACAAGATCGACAATTGATCTTGAAACTTAGCGAGACAGTTTTGGCCGGGCCCGTTCACGATAGTTTTGCCGAAACGTGAAATTGTTCCGGACATTGTGACTGCTGGTCTCGACACAGTCGCGGTTCGAATCAGCGCGCATCCGGTTTTTGCCGAAATCATTCGCGCATTTGGAAGACCGCTCGCCGCGCCGAGCGCAAATCGATTCGGCCGTGTTAGTCCAACGACCGCGCGAGCATGTTCGCGATGAACTCGATGGACGACATTCCGCTGATTGTCGATGCCGGGCCAACCGCTCACGGAATCGAATCGACGATTGTCGTCGATGCAGAATGGCAAGATCGACATCTTGCGCCGCGGCCCGATTACAGCGGAGCAATTATCTGAATTTGGCACAGATCGACATCGTCAGATTCCGCGACAAAAGTTTCCGCGCCGGGACAATTGCCCTCGCATTACGCACCGAAAACACCGCTGCGATTGATCGAAGATGTCGAATTCGTTTTCGCCGGATAAGAATCAGCGCGTCGGATTGCTCGCATGGAATCCGGTTGAATCAGAAAAACATTTCGCGGTAGTTCGCTGCTTGAGCGAACGGCAAGACTTGCGCGAAGCGGCGGCAAATCTATTTCGTTATCTGCGCGAGCTCGACGCGCTCGATCTCGATCTTATCGTTGCGGAACGAGTTCCTGATCAGGGACTCGGGGCGGCGATAATGGATCGGTTGCGACGCGCGGCGCACCGTCCGCTGGATGCGCGAGACAGGCCTGAATAAATCCTTTGAAGAGCGGATGTGGTTTGTTCGGCTTGCTTTGAAACTCGGGATGATACTGGCAGGCGACGAAATACGGATGATCGCGCAACTCGATCAGCTCCGCGAGCGTGCCGTCGGGTGATGTTCCCGAGATCGTGAAACCCTTTCTCGGTCATGCGGTCGCGATATTTCATGTTGAACTCGTAACGGTGCCGGTGCCGCTCGAGCACTTCGTCGCTGCCGTAGATTTTCTCGGCAAGCGTGCCGGATGCGATTTTCGTCGGCCATGTGCCGAGCCGCATGCTCGCGCCTTTGTTGCGCACACCACGTTGTTCTTCGAGCAGCGAGATGACCGGCTCCGGTGCGTCTTTGTCGAACTCGGTGCTGTTCGCGTTTTCGATTCCGCAGACATTTCTCGCGAATTCAATCGTCGCCACTTGCATGCCGAGACAAAGACCGAGATACGGCACCTTGTGTTCGCGAGCGAACCGCGCGGCCTTGATTTTTCCTTCGACGCCGCGCTCGCCGAATCCGCCGGGAATTAGAACGCCGGCGACATCTTTGAGTTGGCCGTCGACACCGTCCTGCAGCGATTCGGCATCGATCAGTTTAAGATCGATCCCGCAATCCTGGCTCGCGGCCGCGTGAGTGAGCGATTCGTAAATGCTCTTGTAGGCGTCCTGCAGGTCGATGTATTTGCCGACGACCGCGATCTTGACTCGCTTTTTCGGACTGACGACGCGCTCGACAAATTTTCGCCAGTTCGCCAGATCGGGTTCGGGAGTTTTGAGATGCAGAAGATCGCACACGAGTTCGTCGAGACCCTCGGCGTGCAACATCAACGGATATTCGTAAACCGTGTGCTCGACATCGCGCGCTTCGATCACCGCTTTTTCCGAAACGCTGCAAAACATCGACAATTTCTGCCGCACATCGCGATCGAGCGGATTCTCGGTGCGGCAAATCAAGACCTGCGGCTGCAAACCGATCTCGCGCAACTTGGCGACGCTTTGCTGCGTCGGTTTCGTTTTTAATTCGTGCCGCCGCTTTGATGTAAGGCACGAGCGTGACGTGCATGTTGACGACGTTTTGCGCGCCGACTTCGAGAATGAATTGCCGGATCGCTTCGAGGAACGGCAGTCCTTCGATGTCGCCGGTCGTTCCGCCGATTTCGGTGATGACAACGTCGTATTTGCTTTCGTCGGAAAGTTCGCGAATGCGATCTTTGATGACATCGGTGACGTGCGGAATCACTTGCACGGTTTTGCCGAGATAATCGCCGCGTCGCTCTTTAAAATCACGCTCTCGTAAACCTGGCCGCTGGTCAGATTGTTGTGGCGCGAGAGAACGCAATTGGTGAAACGCTCGTAATGACCAAGATCCAGATCGGTTTCCGCGCCGTCGTTCAGCACGTAAACTTCGCCGTGCTGGAACGGATTCATCGTCCCGGGATCGACATTGAGATACGGATCGAACTTTTGAAAGACAACGCGCAAACCGCGCAGCTCAAGCAGCGTGCCGAGCGAAGCCGCAGCCAGGCCTTTGCCCAACGAACTGACCACGCCGCCAGTGACGAAAATGTATTTCATGAGAGACGCCCTCCGTTTTGCGCGAGCGAGTTTTCGCTCCAGCGCTTTTGCGTCCTCGGGCGTGTCTACGCCGGGCGATCCATGTTTCGTGACGAGCACATGAACACTTACACCATTTTCAAGAGCGCGCAATTGCTCGAGCGATTCGGCGCGCTCCAGTGGCGTCGGTTTCCATTTCACAAACTGCAGTAGCGTCTCGCGGCGGAACCCGTAGATCCCCTGATGACGCAGATATTTTATCCGTGAAACGATTGCGCGGGAAGGGGATGGCAGCGCGAGAGAAATAGAGCGCGCGCCGCATAAGATCGACAACAACTTTGACTTGATGCGGCGAAGACGCTTCCGCCGCATTCTCGAACGGATGCGCCGCAGTGACGATTTCGATCTTGCGATCAGAGCGCAGTTTTTCAACGAGTTTGTCGATCAGACGCGGATCGACCAGCGGCTCGTCGCCTTGGATATTAATTATGTAGGCGAACTCGTTTCGCCTTTCTTGCGACTTCGGCAACGCGATCGGTTCCGCTTTGATGCCGTGAGCGAGGTCAGCGCAACTTCCGCGCCCCAATCGAAAGCCGCATTCGCGATCCGCATATCGTCGGTGGCAATGATAACGGAATCCAATTTTTCAGCGCGTCGACAACGTTCCCAAACGTGGCGCAGAAGTGGCTTACCAGCAATAAGATACAGTGGTTTACCCGGAAAACGCGTGGATCCCCAGCGCGCAGGAATTATTCCGACCGCCTTACTCATTTGCAAGATCGACGATTATCTTCGCGGCTGCCAGCGAGATCACGCGCGACCCATGTCGGCGACGGTGTCGGTCGTGTCGCTATCGAAATCCAGTTTGAACACGGATTGTGCGGACGCCGGCGTTGCGACCGCACTCAGCGTCGATCTCTTTGTCGCCGATAAAGAACGAACTCGATCAGATCGATCTGGTGCTCTCGGGCTGGCTTGTCAAGATCATTCCCGGTGCCGGTTTGCGGCAATTGGAATGCTGACCGGGAACGTCGGGACAAAAATAAGTTGCATCGATCAGATTCGGTCCGAGTTCATGCAGCACTTTCGCCTCGACGGCGCGATATTGCTCCATCGTGATAAGTCCGCGCCCGATCCCGCTTTGATTCGTAATGATGATGAGTTTGAAGCCTTCGGCTTTCAAACGGCGCAATGCTTCCGGGACGCCGGCGAAAATCTGAACCTGTTTCGGATCGGAACAATAATCGGCATCGTGCATTATGGTTCCGTCGCGATCGACAAAGACGGCGGGCGAACAATTTATCAGCCACGCTCGGAGTCCTCTCGAAAACTGGAGACAAGTTCGTCTCTGCGTCACGGTCGCTGTCCCAAGTTTGCTGACGACAACGGCGCTGCCGTGATTGGCGATTTCCGGCCGCTTCGCTCGGCGTTGCCTCGCAAGCGAGCGCGAGCGTAAAGAGCGCGATGGCGGTATCGCCCGCGCCCGAAACATCGAAGACCTGGCGTGCCTTGGTTGGGATGTAATGCGGCGCTTTATTCTCCTGGAAAAGCATCATCCCGTGTCTCGCCGAGCGTGACGAGGAGATACTTGGTCTCCCATTTCTTGAGTAGCGCTTCGCCCGCGCGCTTAAGATCGACATCGTCGGCTGGCGATTCATCCGGATCGCGCCAGGGAATACCGGCTGCGAGAAAGGCTTCCGTGCGATTCGGTTTCACCACCGTCATTCCGCGCCAATCGACAGAATGCCGAGGATTCGGATCAGCCGCTACGATTTTACCGGCGGCACGCGCGTCACGCGCAATTTCTGTAACCAGCTTCAGTTGTTAGGAAGCCCTTTGCCGTAATCTTCAAAGATGATCGCGTCGGTTTCCGGAAGATGGTTTCGAACTCGCGGCGACGACTCTTGCAATTTGCTTAGGCGACGGGCCAACGAAGCTGCTCGCGATCAACACGAACAACTTGTTGATGACGCGCGATGATGCGGGTTTTGACGATGGTGCGAAACGTCTCGTCCTCGATCGCATCGGAGATATCGATCTTTTGATCGGCCAATAAGTTCGCGAAGCTGTCGTCCGCTCCGGTCTTTTCCGAACAAGCCGACCACCGCGACGCGATCGACGAACTCGCGGAGATTGCGCGCGACATTGGCGGCGCCTCCTGGATAAAACGACTCGCCGGTTACCTCGACCACCGGCACAGGCGCCTCCGGCGAGATGCGGCCAACTTTTCCCCAAACGAATTCATCCAGCATCAAATCGCCGATCACTAGTATTCGCTTGGATGGCGCGCGGTCGAGAATCTGCTGAAGCCGTGTCAAGTTCATAAAAATTGTGAATGGCGATGCCGCCGAGGCGGAGAATTAGTTCGATTCAGAGAGTCAAAATGTTGGAGGTCGGTGATTTGTGTCCAGCGTGGGTTCTGCTTAAGGTTGCTCCATTAATCCTGAATACGAACCCGAAATCAACAGTCGAAGCTCCCAATGATTCCGTTCACTAAATATTTGAAGCTAAGTGCAATCGCCGTGTAGCTGGCCTGACGCTGTGCGCCCATGGCGCCCAAGTTCCGCAGCATATCGATATTAAACAATTGTCGAAAACGGTGGAGGACGTAGTCGTTCCGCTGCCGAATGAAATCTTCGGCGCCTTGAACAAACTGGGCGCGGTAAACTGGAAGGAACACGTGCGCAGCGACAAGGGAACGAATTTCACCGAACGGCCGCGCATCGCTCTTTTGCTTGGGACAGTGATTGCTGATGGTTTCATCGCGGTGCAAGCGGAAGATGCGCCGACGGTAAAGGAAATCGGGCAGCGCGTCCTGGCGCTGGCCAAGGGCATTGGCGTGGGCAATTCAATCACGCCGCACGCCAAAGCCATCATCGAAGCGGCCGACAAGCGAAATTGGGATGGCGTGCGACAGGAGCTCGATCGCACGCAGAACAGCGTGCAGCAGGCGATGAACGAAGTGCATGACGAGAAACTGTCGCAGCTCGTTAGTCTGGGCGGCTGGCTGCGCGGCACCGAAGTGCTGACATCAGTGGTGACCAAGCATTTTCGGCCGATGGCGCCGAGCTGCTGCATCAACCGGACCTGCTTTCCTACTTTCAGACGACGACTGCAGGCGATGCCAGAGTTTAACGTTCCGAATCCTCCGCGAAATTGAGGACGCTCTTGTCCAGGTGAAGCCTCTGATCGATGTGGGCAACGCGCGAATTCCTCCGGAATCGGTGAAGAAAATCAATGAGATCACGACCCGGCTCGGCGGCGGCATCGTCACCAGAGATTAACAATCGTTGATGAATGCCTCGGTGAAAGTTCTCTTGCGCGGAAGCTCTCTGCTGGCAGCTGTTGGTCGCGCTGCAGTCCGACGGTTGTTGCCTCGGTCGATGACGCGCAATCATTCGCTCTGCAGGCCGCAGAGCCTTACGTGAAAGAAGGCTTTCAGGTGCGTGAAGATTACTGGGGAGGCGACCTCGGTTCGGGGAGAAAAAAGCGGTGCGGCAGCAATTATTCAAGGGCAACGAATACTGGTTCTGGTTGGGCACGGAGGTCGAACGGGCAAAAATTTCCGTGCACATTTATGATTCTGACGGAAAGCTTGCAGAAGCAGCCAGACGGATGGGAGAAAGGTCACTTCGCGGCTGCGCACGTCATTCCGAAAACAACCGGCAGCTACTTTATAATCGTCAACATCGAAGAATCGCCAGAGGAACGCACCCATTGGGCGCTGGTGTATGGTTTCCGATAAGCACAGAGTCGATCTTCCAGCTCGCATTTCATCGGCGATGCCATGATCGCCATGACTGAAACGCGCACTTTGCAGTTTGAGAGTCCGCGCGCTTTGCAATCGCTCTACGCCAACGATCTTAAGCTCTTGAAAACGTCTCGAAGATTCTCTCGGGGTGAAGGTGACCACACGGGAAGGCTGGGTGAAACTGGAGGGAGAACCGAGCCGAGATCGACAAGGCGCAGCATGTCTTCGATCAACTCGAGAAGGCGCGTCAAAAAGGCGTGGACATTCAAAAACACGAATTTAATTACGCTCTGAATTCCGTGAACGAAGCGCGCGAAGAGAATCTCGGCGATCTGGCGTCGATCGAAGATTGTGACTTCGCCGCGCAAGTCGCCGATCATGGCGCGATCACGCTGGGCAACGCAATTATGTCGAAGCAATCCAGAAACACGACATCGTTTTTGGAATCGGACCGGCTGGCACCGGCAAAACGTATCTTGCGGTAGCGATGGCCGTGGCCGCGCTGAGAAAGGAACAAGTCACGCGCATCATTTTGACCAGACCAGCCGTGGAAGCCGGCGAAGCTCTGGGATTTCTGCCGGGTGAACTTGAACAAAAGATCATGCCGTATCTGCGGCCGCTTTACGATCGCGTTGCGCGATATGCTCGAGCCGGAAGAGATTGAGCGCTCGTTGGCGCGGCAAATCATCGAAGTCGCGCCGCTCGCCTACATGCGTGGTCGCACGCTGAATCACGCCTTTGTCATTCTCGATGAAGCCCAGAACACGACGACCGAGCAAATGTTCATGCTCCTGACTCGCATCGGGCCTCAATTCCAAATGCGTGATCACCGGAGACGTGACGCAGATCGATCTCCCTGCGAACAAGCGCTCTGGTGTGGTTGAGGCATTGCAGGCGCTGAAAACTGTTCCCGGAATCGCGACTGTATATTTCACAGAGCGCGATGTCGTCCGGCATGAACTGGTCCGCGCCATCATCAGCGCTTATCAGCAGCACCGCTCTCCCGCGCCAGCCTCGCGTAAGTAAAGATCGACATGTTCGATTTCCTCAAACGCGGACGACTCGTCAGACGCGGACTTGGCCTCGCGAAAGACTCGCCGTCGACGGCTGCGAAACGAATTGATGCGCTAATCTCGAATACGCGCCGCATACCAAAGTGCTGATCTTCGCGGTCTTTGCTGCCGGCCTGGCCTTCCTGGTTTTCAGCGGTCAACAGCCGGAACCGACAAAGAATTTCGTAATCGCATTGCTGGTTTTAGCGACCGCCATTACTCAACTCTGGATCAATCAACCAAAAGTTTTTCGCGAAGCTCGCGGATTCTTGCTGATTTTCGGGGTCATTCTGGTGCAACTCGCGGTCACGAAGCTCCTGTTGATGATCTGCAACAGCGGCAGTTACAGGCTCTCTTAAGCCAGAGATGGGCGGGTTAATCGCGCCTTACGCTTTCGCTGCCGCTTGTGCTGAGCGTGTTGCTCGGGCGCCACCACGGACTTTACGCGGCATTTTTTGTCGAGCCTTTGGAGCAGCGTTCTCTTTGGTCCAATTGACGCGCCGCTTCTTGGTGACCAGTCTGATCAGCGGATTCACCGCAGTCTCTCTCACCCTGCAGGTGCGGCGCCGCAGCAAGTTAATCCGCGCGGGTATCGGAGTTGGGGTTCGCTATCTGGTTGTTATCGCTGACGTTTGGCCTGATCGGTCCGATCAATCTGTTTTCGCCGAGTCGCAAATGACTGGGGATGATCGGCTTCCAGAGCGCGCTGGCTATCTGGTAATGGAATCGTGACCGCTACGCTGGTTGGCGGCGTGCTGCCGATGCTCGAGCATCTGTTTGGGATCACGACCGATATTTCCTGGCTGGAAGCTTCCGATCTTAATCATCCGTTGCTACGCCGAATGACGATCGAGGCGCCGGGCACCTATCATCACAGTTTGGTCGTGGCCAATCTGGCTGAAGCAGCCGCGGAAGCGATCGGTGCGAACGCGACGCTTTGCCGCGTCTGCTCGTATTTTCATGATGTCGGCAAATTGGTTAAGCCGGAATACTTCACCGAAAACATGAGCTTCGAGCGCAACCCGCACGATGATCTCGCCCCGACGCATGAGCGCGCTTAATCATCATCGCGCATGTCAAAGAAGGCGTCGATCTCGCGCTGAAGCTACAACCTCAATCAACGCATCATCGACATTATTCAGGAACATCACGGCACCTCGCTTGTCTATTATTTTTATCAACGCGCCCTTCAACAGCATGAAGACGCGCGCGCCGGCGGCAAGATCATGAAGCTGCGCGAGGACGACATTCCCGACGTTCGGGAGGAGAGTTTTCGTTACAGCGGACCCAAACCGCAGACGAGAGAAAGCGCCATCGTCAGTCTGGCCGATATGGTGGAAAGCGCTTCCCGCAGTCTGGAGAAACCGACGCCGCAGAAAATCGAATCGCTCGTGAATGAGCTCATCGAGGAGCGCATCATTGATCGACAATTGGACGAATGCGATCTGACTCTCGCCGAGCTCAAAGTGATTGCCGAACGTTTCCGCTTCACACTCATGATGATGCTGCACACTCGAATTGCCTATCCAAAGCACGGAGCGAAGACGGCTGTGCCGCGCGAGGAACCCTTGCGTCCGGATGTGATGGCCGGGAACGCGAAAACCCGAGACCGCTCCACCGGTCTCGGCCGCATAAATCTGGTACGGCGCTGGCAGCCACGCCGCTAGCGAACATGGAGAACATGGCGATCTAACGAGACTGAACTAAGCCACCGCTGGCGAAAGCGAGCGCGGCTAATGAGAATCATGCCTAATTATCGCGTCTTTAGAGACGTAATTTTTGGCCTAATCTTGGACCTGCGCGAAGATTCGTTTATAATTCCGGCGGGCGCGCGCGGGGCTCGCGATCTTTTGCGGTGGCCGTGCTTGGTTTGGTGACGAACGGTCCGCCTTCCATCGGTGTGACTTTGGTGAAAGCGACATCGGGCATTTCGCTCGGCAATCCTTCAAGCGGAAATTCTTTCGCAGCGGAAAGAACGGATAGCCGTCCCACATCAGAATGCGGCGCAGATCGGGATGGCCGTTAAACTTGATTCCCATCATGTCGTAAATCTCGCGCTCGTGCCAATTCGCGGTCGGCCAGATGTCGGAAACGGTATCGACCGCGCCGACGTCTTCAGAAACGCGCAGCTTCAATCGCAGATGGACGCCGAGCGGCATCGAATAAAGCTCGTAAACAATTTCGAAGCGCGGTTCCTCGCCGAAGTTGTCGATGCTGGTGATGTCGATCAAATAATCGAACGAAAGTTCGTCGCGGCAGAATTTCGCGATCTCACGCAGATCGGCTGGCGACGATCGTGTAAGTCGTTTCGCCGCGAAACTCCGTTTTATTCTGGATCTTCGCGCCAAATGATTTGCTCAACGAAGCGAGCAATTCCTGCCCGGTCATGGCAGCGCGTCCTCGAGTTTTCGATCAATTCAGCGTTTCTGATTCCTGAACGAGCGCTCGCCCGAAATTTTTTCCTGCAACTTCATCAGGCCGGCGAGCAATGCTTCCGGACGCGGCGGGCAACCGGAAATGTAAACGTCGACAGGCAAAAGCTGATCGATCCCTGGAGAACGGCGTAGGAGCGATACATGCCGCCGGTGGAAGCGCACGCGCCCATCGCGATGACCCATTTCGGTTCCGGCATTTGCTCGTAAATTCGTTTCACCGCCAGCGCCATTTTGTAAGTGACCGTGCCGGCAACGATCATCACGTCGCATTGGCGCGGCGAGAAGCGCATCACTTCGGCGCCGAAGCGCGCGATGTCGAACCGCGAAGCGGCCGTCGCCATCAACTCAATTGCGCAACAGGCAAGACCCATCGGCATCGGCCAAAGCGAATTTTTGCGCACCCAATTGAAGCGCAGCATCGAAGCGCGTAAAAATCACGTTGCCTTCGATTTTCGAATCGTAGGCCGTGGAATGCGTTTCCGGCATGGCAGAAGGTTAAGGATCGAGCCAGTGCACGCAAGATCGGCAGGTGGATCGAGCAGTCCCGTGCTCGATGCTAATGCGGCGACGCAGCCGCCGATCGGCACCCATCTCGCGCGCTGATTGCAGCATCAGCTCCGCGATTGTATAGAACGACTCCTGCCAATAGCGGATAAACAATGACTCTTCGAACCGGACTCATCTCGATCAGCTCGAGAACCAGAGCATTTTCATTTTTCGCGAGGCGTATCACGCCTTCAAGAACATCGCCATGCCGTGGTCGATGGGGAAGGATTCCAACGTTCTCATCTGGCTCGCGCGCAAATCGTTCTTCGGAAAGGTCCCATTTCCCGTTCTGCACATCGACACGACCTACGAATTTCCCGAGATGCTGGAGTTTCGTGAATGGGCCACGAAGCATTACAAGCTCAATCTGATCGTGAAGATCAATACCGAAGCGCGTGCGCGCGGCATCGGCTACGAGACGCACGATCCGGTAACGGTGACGCATGAGTTGAAGACGGTCGCGCTGCAACAAGCGCTCGACCGAATACAAATGGGATGCGCTGATTACAGGCATTCGGCGCGACGAAGATCCGACTCGCGCGAAGGAACGATATTTTTCGCCGCGGAACGCGCAGTTCGAATGGGATTATAAAGATCAGCCGCCGGAATTCTGGGGACAATTCGCCGACGATCGCGGCCAAAGGCGAGCACGTTCGCGTGCAACCGCTGCTCGATTGGACCGAAGTGGACGTCTGGCGCTACATCCAGCGCGAAAATATTCCGATTCCGAAAATGTATTTCGCGCGAAACGGAAAACGGTTTCGTTCGTCTCGGGTGCAGCCCCATCACGCATCCGATCGCAAGCAGCGGCGTCGACCATCGACGAAATCATCGCCGAACTGGAAGCGACGCGGACGAGCGAGCGAGCCGGCCGCGCCCAGGATCATCACGAGCGCAATGCGATGCAGAAACTGCGAGCGAAAGGATTTTTATGATTGCGGATCGCGGAATGCGGATTGCGGATACCGAAAGAGAAGTTTGCGGTCGCTGAGACTGTGACGTCAGCGGAGGATTTTCGCACGGCGCACGTTTGAGTTTGGCATTCGATGTCATCCGATTGGTTGAATCGCTATCCAAAGACGGACGGTCGCGCGAGTTATTGGGAAGCAGCTATCCGTTGCTGCAACCGCAGTAGGCGCGAATTATCGGGCAGCGGCACGTGAGTCGGATCACGGGCGGATTTCATCGCCAAGATGGGGATCGTCGAAGAAGAGTGCGATGAAACACTTTACTGGATCGAAATGCTTGCTCGATGCTCCGACTAATAAGCGGCAGCTCGATCGCAAAATCTTCGCTTGATGAAGCAAACGAAATCTCTCGCGATCGTCAGTTGGCTTCAATCAAAACTGCGCGCAGACGAACATATCAAGCAATCATCGTAACGCTGACTCATGAACTATCCGAATCCGCAATCCGCAATCCGCAATCGCAGCGGCTTTGCCGCTGAAGGTCGTTTTCGTCGGTCACGTCGACCATGGCAAGTCCACACTGATCGGCCGGATTCTGCAAGACACGGACTCTCTGCCGGAGGGGAAGATCTGAGATGGTGAAGAAGAGCACGTGCGCGGCTGAGGGAATGGAATTTGAATTTGCCTTTTGCTCGATGCGCTGCTCGAGGAGCAAAAGCAAAATGTCACGATCGACACCGACGGAGATCCCGTTTCGACGCCAGCGCCGCAAACACGCCGATCATCGACGCGCCTGGCCACAAAGAGTTCTTGAAGAACATGATCACCGGCGCATCGCGAGCCGGACGCTGCCGTTCTCGTGTGATCGCCGCCAGCGAAGGGGTGCGCGAGCAGAGCCGGCGACACGCTTATTTGCTCAGCTCTGCTCGGCATCAAGCAGATTATCGTGGTCGTAAACAAGATGGACCTCGTGGATTTTTCTGAGAAGCGGTTCCGGGAGATCGAAAGGGAATATCGAAAGTTTCTTGTCGATCTTGCGCTCGAGGCGCGTGCAGTTATTCCGGCGGCGGCAAAACAAGGCGAGAACGTCGCGCGCGCGAGTATGAAAATGAAGTGGTATTGCGCTGCGAGCCGTTCTCGAGGCGCTCGATGCCCTGGAAACGCAAGCGACCGATGTCGATCTTCCGCTGCGCTTCTGCGTTCAGGATGTTTATCGATTTCGATGGACGGCGGATCATTGCCGGCCGGATCGAGACCGGAAGGTTGAGGGTGGGGGACCAGCTGGTGTTTTCGCCGGCAAACAAGTCGTCGGTGGTTGCGACGATTGAGGCGTTGGAATGAACCTGCGAACGGCCCAGCCGTCGCCGGGGATTCCATCGGAATCACATTGAGCGAACAGATTTTCGTCGAGCGCGGCTATGTCGCCTCGCATGAAAGCGAAACGCCGATTGAGACGAATCGCTTTCACGCGGATCTATTTTGGATCGTGCGCGAGCCGCTGCGGGTTGGCCACCTCTACGATCTGCGTCTGGCGACGCAAGAGCTGAAATGCGAGATCGTGTCAATCGAGGAGGTGATGGATTCTGTCGACGCTCGAGACGAAGATCGATCAACGGCGAACAATTGGAGCGGAATGAGGTCGGAAGGCTAACGATTCAAACCCGCGGCCCGCTTGTGATCGACAATCATGATCGAATTCCGAATCTCGGCCGATTTGTTATCGGTGATGATGGGCAGATTTGTGGAGGCGGGCACCATTTTCGGCGGCGTCTACACCGATCGACAGGTCGCAAAGAGCAAAACATTTTTGGACCGAAGGAAAAATCACGGCTCGTGCAGCGTGCCAGTACGGAGCGGTCATCGCGGAGCGGTCGTTTGGTTCACTGGTCTCTCCGGCGCTGGAAAATCAACCATTGCCCAGGCGCTCTGAGCGCGAGCTGTTCCATCGCGCCATGCACACATACGTGCTCGACGGCGACAACATCCGTCACGGCCTGAATTCCAATCTCGGGTTTTCGCCCGAAGACCGAGCTGGAGAATATCCGACGAGTAAGTGAAGTCGCGAAGACTAATGGCAGACGCCGGCGCGATCGTGATCACGGCATTCATCTCGCCTTATCGAATGGATCGTCGCCGCGCGCGCGAGATTGCGCTCGAAGGCAACGCGGAGTTTGTCGAAGTGTTTGTCGATGCGCCGCTCGAAGTTTGCGAAACGCGAGATCCGAAAATCTCTACAAAGAAAGCGCGGGCCGGCGAGATCCGGCGAGATTTCACCGGAATCGACGCACCCTATGAAGCGCCAGAAGATCCGGAGATCGTCGTCCATACGGACCAACAGACTGTCGACGAATCTGTAGCGACAATTTTAGAGCAACTACTACCGCGCTTGAGAACAGAGGAAGCGAACGAGTAGCAGCCACTCGTTGGCTACTTGATGCCAGATGCTGGATGGATATCGATCTTGAAATCCGTGAAGCTAAATTGAGCGACGCGGCCGATCTTGCTGCGCTTATATCCGAGCTCGGGGATACGAAACGACTAGTGCGGAAATGGAATCACGTTTGATATCGATTTTGAAGGGACCCCGCTACAAAACGCTCGTTGCGCAGACTGAGGGCAAGATCTGCGGCATGCTCGAACGGTTTCGGCATCGAGTTATTTGCACAATGATTTAAGCGGGCGAATCATTGCGCTTGTCGTTTCCAGAGAATCGCGACAGCGTGGCATCGGCGCGCGCGTTAATCGCAGCGGCGGAAAGAATTTCATCCAGCGAGGAATCACCCGAGTGACAGTGACTACTCGCTTCGAACGCGAGAAGGCGCATCAATTTTACGAGAAACTCGGTTGCGCACGAACTGGCTTCCGGTTTGCAAAAAATCTGAATCCCAGGTAACTGCCATGCGACGGTGTCGCGTCAATAACGGACGCGAACGAGAAAAAGACCCTCGGCCGGAGCGGCAAAACGCGCGTGGTCGGCGTGAGCGGCAGCTAGCCGCTCCGTCACCTCCCCCGTGCGGGTTAGCCAAACGCGCAGCGCACGAATGAGCCGACGATTAGTCGAATCATCTTATAGAGAAAGCCGTCGCCATCGAAGTCGATCATTGACGACAAGAACCGCTGCGGCGAACCGCCACAGAATAAATCGTGCGAATCGTGCTGTTTTCGGCTTACCGCGGTTGGCTGCGAACGCCGCAAAATCGTGCGTCCCGACGAACGGACTTGGCGGCTTTCTTCCAGAAGTTCGAGGTCAAGTGGACGTGGAACATGCCAGAGCGCGCCCATATTCGAAAGGTGGCAGCGGCACTGGAAGCAGCCCAGATTCTGTAGCGATAGGTTTTTCCTTTTCGCGGAAAGACGCGCATGGAAATTCTGCGACACAAAACGGCAGTGAAGAACGCGGATCGCCGGTGGCAACAACGCGTTGATCGCTTCCCTCCAACGCGCCGTTGATAAGCTGTCCCTCCGCAAGATCGACATGCGCGCACTGGGCAAGAGCGTGAACGCCAGCATCCGTTCGTCCGGCCCCGTGGACGCGCACACGCTTGCCGCCGATGCGTTCAAACGCGCGCTCGAGGTGGTCTTGAACCGTGTTGCGATGGGATTGACTTTGCCAGCCCGCAAACGGGGCCCCGTTGTAGGCAACGATCATTTTCAGCCGTCGCGACATCCCTAATTCATCGCGACATCTCTTCGGCGCGCGCCGTGTTTGCCGTCGATCGAGATATCCTTGCAAAATCATTTGAGCTGCGACTTGATCGATATAACCGCGTGGCGCGCGTCTTTTTGCCGGTTTCGCGCAACGCCCCGTGGGCTGCGACCGTCGTCAGCCGCTCATCCCAGGCGACAACGGGACAGGGGAGAATCGCTCGCAATTTCTCCGCAAAGCAGCAAGGCTTCGGTTGCGGCGGCGCTGATCTTGCCACCCAACTGCCGCGGGATCCCCACGACAACGTGATCGACGCTTCTCGTTTGCGAACGATTCTCTGCCACTCGCGCGATGGATCGCTCGTTGGCGGCGATCGTTTCGAGCGGATGCGCCAGCAGCTGCAGACTCATCGGAGATTGCCACACCGGATGCGACGCGGCCAAAATCGAGCGCTAAAATCGGATTCATCGCCTCGGTCAGATCTGTTGCAGCTCGGGCGGAAGTTTCCCGATCAAGTTTAGCAATACGTAACTGAACGAAGTACATC
>ERZ1370068.378-contig-10341_pt1 | contig 51543 bp, 57 predicted proteins | sample MGYA00561227_ERZ1370068 | MGnify/ENA primary metagenome ERZ1370068 (study PRJEB38410, sample SAMEA6850437) | metagenome | study: Metagenomic assessment of the ecological functions of the soil: analysis of the soil microbiota associated with the... | reverse complement strand
TTGTTGATTCGTTACATGTCGCCGCCTGGTGCGACTGTAACGACGGCACCGGTCGTGCTGGTCGCCGGGCTCGCTGCCTCAACAATCGTATCTGCGACGCTGGCGCGCGCTCGATATTATCTTTACCACGGCGCCTACAGGCCTTTACTTCGACGCGTGCCACCAACAACCGCCATGACGATCGCCGGTGGATGCTGGTTTTGGCGCGTTCAACTGGTGCGCCGGATTACTGAGCGGCATTACTAAACTCCCGACTGGTCGTGGTCCTCGTCGTCGAGGATGAGACTCTCGGCGGGTGTTCGCGAGCTCTCGCCAGAGATGGGCGCGACCGCGGTATTCGCTGCAAAGCGCCAGGCGGCGCGCTGACGCTAAGCAATATCCGGACCATTATCTCGACATCTTCTTCAGCGCGACGCCTGAACCTCCAGCTGCGTCCATTACCAGGCGAACAAGTCGTGGCCATCTCAGGCAATGCCTGAGGCCAGGGCGCTGAATACGCTGACGCATGGGCTTCAAATCGACAGCCAGGTATCGACATGTTGGGTGATGACCAATCATGGAGACGCCACTTTTGCTCAGCCGGCGTCGGCCGCCGGCAACAGCCGATTGACCATGTAGTGGTTGCGCGGCGATCAGCTGGATCGCATCAGTGTTCAGAACTCACGTTGGACGACTCTGCTCAGGCTCTCGCTGCCGGGATGATTAAAGCCAACCGCGCCATTTGGTTCGCCGATCATCCTGTTCACCTTTCGGCGCATCTCTGCTGATCGTGATCTCTTTCAATCATCCGTCTGGCGAGAGCGCGTTTCTCTTGTTGCCTACCTGTATTGCGCCGGAAATACCGATCTCGGCGGCATCATGCGCTTCCACACCGATAAGCGATAACCGCACCATGATACCCCTGTTACGGCGCGTCGTGATACTACCTCTCTGTTGGAGAGGGTGATGGTCATGGTTCTTCAGGCTCCAGACATCAGAGAAACTTTCAAGTTTTAGGCGACTCTGCTGCAGGCCTCATCTGCAATGTAGCCACAAGGTTTGCAAACAACAAACAGTGAGCATGGCAGTTCTTAGCGTGCCTGTCTGTGCCCGCAGAGTCACCCAAAGCAGGTCCCCTCATCCTCCTGTGGGGCCACATGCGGCCCATGCCACATCAGGCCTGCCTGACCAGGCTCAATATCACCAGCAACCACGCTTGACGGCAGCGCCATGCATCCTTGGACTCTGCTGACCAGGGGTGTGTTAGCAGTGGTGGCCCAGCACACTTTGCCCCCAACTCAATCAGGAGATTTCTGCTACCAACTTTGTGCTGAACCTTTTTGCAAAACAATCTTTGGGAGCCTTGGAGGCCTCTGCGCTGAAACTCTCCCAAAATGCACGCAACGCAGCTAGGATCTGCTCAATTTTCCACTGAGCATCTGCCACTATCTGCTACCATGACGACTTGCCGCCTGCTGGCCTCCGCTTCGCCCGGCGGGGATGTTGCCTCCACACGCTCCACCGTCATGGCGCGATCCGCATCCTCTCCCAGCGGCAGAGTCAGCTTTGACGCCCGGCGCCAGGGCCGAATGCGCGAAAGCCACTGATCGTCGTCATTACGCCCGTGCAGCTGTGGGTCGGGCGCCCAGCCAGGCGTGTGGCGCTCGTTATGCGATCAGCCACCAGCCAGGTCGACGACACGCCGGATCGTCGAGATCGGGCTGCGGGTGATCGGCGTCACGACCGATCAGCGTCGCGAGCCCAATGCAGAAGCACCGTGCGCACTGAACATGGCTGCGTCGATCGACACCACGCACCATCTCAGCAATCATCCTGAACCAGGTGCGCGCCGCCGCCGGGGCGGTCTCATCTGTCTCTTGCACCACCTGGAGCGCCAGCCCGGGAACTGATCTCAGGCCACCGTCAGACGCCACGATCTCATTTGATGATCAACAATACTGTGCGACGAAAGGCGCACACCTGGCGCCAGCGTCAATGAAGCAGCCGGGAGCTCGCAGGACGCTCGCGAGCGTGGGCGACTCCTCTTGCCCTGGCGCCAGCCGGCGCAGGTCAGCCATGGTTACTGGATGGACCACCATCGATCGCGATATATCCCGGCGAGACCGACACGGCCGGCGAGATTGGACGCCACAGCGACATGCGCCGCATCGTCGCCGAAACGCGACATCAAAGATCAGCGGCTTTGCCGCCAATATAGCGCGCAAACGGTTCAAGATGGTCTCGATTTTCTGCTGCGCCTGGGGATCGGCGTCGAGGCCATGACCTGGCGCGGCTTACGCCTCAACGGCATGCTGGAATCGCCTGCCGGATGATCGCGACGGTCAGGATCCCTCGTCTTGGATCAGTGAACGATGGAATTTGGAAGCACACGACAGTCGTGCTGGCGGCGGATGAAGCGAAACGATCGTGTGACCAGGAGCTCTGGCGCGACCAGGTTGTCGAGGGCTGAGCGCCGGTGACGAACGCAAACCGCCAGCGCCGGGCGTCGTAGGCTCGACGTGATGGTCGTCGGAGGCGGTGCTGGGCCACGCCCGGATCGGTGTCAGACGCTGGGCCGATGCTCCAGCGCGGCGTCGCGTCACTCGGAAACTACGCGCTTTACCGCCGCCAGCTGGCGAGAATCACGGTCGGGGAGCGATGGCGGCTCAAACTTCCATCGGCTGGCCTCGTCGCCTCGCCCGATCACGGCAGGCGTGTGGCCGGCGCTCACGCGACCGGGACACTGGATACCAGCTGGGTTGGTGATGTTCTCACTGGTGGAACGGGCACGGCACCACGGCGTGGGCCACCTCGCATGCACGCCTTTTCACTGGGCGTAGTCCACGACGCTGGGCGATCAGTCCTCTGCGTGGTCAGGCTATCGAAGTGTCGGCAGGCAACAATTCGACTGTCCGAGGAGCGATCGTGATTTTTGCACGTCAGGATATTCAAGCGCAGCTGGTGTGCCGCAGCGCCACCAGATTAGGCGAAGCGGGCCTGGCGCGCGACATCAGGCTGGCATGCCGCGGCGATAGATCTGCCAGGCCCCGAACTGCCGTGTGATCGCGCTTTCTCCCGCATGGCGATGCGGAGCGTGGGATGTCGTGAGTTCCACCGTCGCCAGTCCTTCCCCTGACGCCTGCTGGCACCTCAGAATCGTCAGCTGGTCGAAATCGTGACGCGTTGGTGCAAATCAGGGTTGTGGTGCTGACGGTGGCCAAACCGATATGCTGTTGTCCCGGTAAACGACGCAGGTCTGCTTATTTATCAGAATGCCTGACTACCGGTGATGACCGTTGTACGAACCACGCAATCGCTTATCGCGACATCACGCTTGTGACTCAGCGCCACCGCCGACCAGAGGCGTATTGTGAGCCGCCGGGCACCCGGGTTACCGATTGATGGCGCCTGCCGTGGAGAAGGTGAAGTCTGACCAGTCTCAGCGTGCACGTGTAATCAGCGGCGCCGGCTCTGCGTCGCAGATCGCTGCGCTTTGAACGGCGTACTCAGAACAATGTGCGAACATGGTGAAAAGCCAGCAACTCAGTCGGCTGAGGGCAGCGCAGCGCGGGCCTGGTGCGGCGACCGAGCGCGGCGTGGCGCGATCTCGGTCGTCACCGACAGCGGTCGACGCGCCGGTCGAGAATTTGCGCCATGCCGGTCACCAGCGCCGGACGTCACTCGCCGTGGGCGGCAGCGGCTCTTGCGTGGTCGAGCGTCGGGCCGGGCCTCGTCGGGCCAGCGCCTTCAAACAGCATCGATGGATGGCAGCCACCTTCTCGTCCGAGATGACGCCGCTTTGCGCGGAAGCAATCAGCTCCTCGCGTTCCACCAGGGTGCAGCGCATTTGAGGACCGCTGCTGATCGGCGATGCGCCTCGGAATCGGCCGAATGAGCGCGTTGAGACCGCGCCACGCCGTTCCATGCCACTGCCCGATGGTCGGATGCGATCGACCCATGGGTCTCGTTGAGCTGTCGACGATGTGCCAGCGCGCGGCGGCGACCGCTCGGTGAACTGCGCCTTCCAGCGGCGGTGGGGGCGGCGAGGTTGATCCGCTCGGGGCTGGGCTGGCGGCGCTGGCCAGCGACAACCAAACTGATGGGAAGCAGGTTCTGCGACCTTATGACCGCCGTGTTGCATGGCGGGCGCGATCGGATCAGAACAACACCGCGTCATTCCACGGGCCTCCAGGCTGACAGCCTGTCGATGAAGCTGGGCAAAGGGTTGGAGCCACCGGGCTGGGAGGATCAGGAAGGATCTGACAGATTTCAGAAGACACCGTGCTGGTGCCTCTCTACAGGATCGAGGCGCCTTCCCTGCAGTCCTCGCCGATCGACGGTCAGCGAACGACCGCCCATCACGCCGGCCAGCGAGACTGGCGCACGTGCGAGAAGCGCGTCAGGAGGCGACGTTCTGGTGCCGACCACCGACCTCCAGGTGACGGCGCCCCGCATCGGGTAGTTGATGGAGGCGCCCAGCAGCGCGGGCCGCCGCGGCAGCCTCGCTCCCCGAGGCAGAGCTCGAAGAGTAGATGCCCATCGGCCTGAAGGCGGCGACTCACGTTGGCGTCGGCCATGACGTCCAGCAGGTGGGAGATCGGCGCGCCCGGGTAGCCGCCGGACGTAGAGCACCCCGACTGCAGCGGCGCCTCTAGGTGATGGCGAAGAAATGCCTCGCCCTTCAGGTCTCCCCCTGCCCCGTAGCCGAGCTGCTTGACGTACTGGCCAGGCGACCGCTCATCGCCATTCCTCCGTCGGGCTGCGCCTTGTTGTGGCACAGAACCGGCAGGCCGATGTCGGCGAATTCCGGCGCCTTCGCTCGGCAGCGCACCGGAGAACGCGTCGCCGCCGCACCAAGCGCGGGGTTCAAGCCGATGTTGTTCGATCCAGGATCCACGCGCAGCTCGGCCACGCTCAGGCCTGCGCCACGCAACCGCGCGGCGTGAGGGCGCCTCGGCGTCGAATCTCACTGGCGATCAGGCGATACGGGCCCATCAGTGCGCTCAGACCCTCGAGCCAGCGGCGCGCGCTCGCCCGATCCTCGGGTGCGCGCGCAGCCATGCGACAGACAGCCCAGGCGAGCCACGCCCACCGTGCCCTGATGGTAGGCGGCGTCACGCGCCCGCAGGTCGCCGTCGTGGGACTTGTAGTCGTGGTGCTTGGATCGGCGGCGCAAGCCAAGAGCAGAAGGTGAAGCAGCCGCTCGCGCACCGTGTCCAGCACCGTGTGGACCAGCGGGCTGCCTCGAGCACAGGGTGATGAGCGCCACACCGCCGGGACTGGGTTCGGGCCGGCAAGCCGGATCGTCGCCGCCCTCGCCGTCCACCCACGTCGTAGAGCCAGCCGCCCGGCGCATACCAAAAAGCGCGTGTTGAACGACGCGGCCGCCCGATCAGCAGGCTCGCCGTCTGACTTAAACCTGCACGGACCGCGCTCGGCCTCGAGCCACTCCTCTGACGGGCCGCAAAATTTTGTACCAGAAGCGCGTTGATCTCGGCGGCGCTTGCGCTTTGACGGAGTGCGACGGTCACCGACGCCGCAGCGTCCATCAGTGGAGCGGTGTGGCGCATGACGCAGCAGCCCCGTCTGGCAGGGTTACACGCCGATGCCGAAGCGCGTGCCCCGACGTGGTGATGCGACGATGTCCGGTCAGCGTCGGCGGAAGCAGGCCGCAGCGGTCGTCGGTCGCCGGTCGCCGACCGAGTAGCGATCGACGGCGCCTGGAAGAACCACAGCGTCGCGTCGGCCGTGTGATGAGGCCCTCGCTCGTCGCCCTCAGGAAGGAACGTTGGGGATCAGACCGTCGCGGACGTAGTGGCGCGAACGTCCGCAGGATGTAGTCCAGCCTCGCACGTGCGCGGCCGGTGCGCCAGCGTCAGGCCGCTCGAGGCTGATCATCGTGTCGCGGCCCCAGTCGGTGAACCAGTGGTAGCCCGGCGATCACCGCGACGACCTCGTCGCCGCCGGCGCTGAGGCGCGGGCCACGTCCTCGCCGCGACCCACCGGGGCGGCACGATGGAGCTGGTCCGGCGGCCAGCACCAGCTCGGCGCCCTGCCGCGACGCGCCGCCCGGATGCGCGGTGGCCACGAGGCGGCACCGAGCGCGGCGCTCGGCCTTGGCGCGGCTGACCGGCTCGAGCCGCGGTCACGGTCTCCCACGACTCGATCAAGCGCGATCAAACATCACCTCGCCGACCGCCGAGGTCCACTGATATCGGAGCTCCACAGCTCGCCGTATGACTCATAGCGCGGCTGGCCTCGGCGCGATACCCCACCCCAGTGTGGTCCGGGCGGGATCCGGTGAAGAGCACAGGCCGTGCAGCGTCAGCCGCCAGCTTACGGGAGGCCACCAGCCGGCGCGCGATCTCGAGCCGCCCCGCCTACCCGCCTGTGAGGCGATGCAGGGCTCGGCGAGCGGCTCGCCGCTTGAACCGGCGCGTCGTTGCGCGCGCACGTGCATCGACGAGCCACAGCGTGAAGACGGACGCGGGCGGACCCTGCCAGCAGCCGGTAGGTGGGGTGCACGGTGTTCTTGTCCAGGGTAGGGCATGACCAGGCTCCGCTCGGCGAGGCGCGCCGCGCCGCTTACTCTGTAGCGCCAGACCGGCGGCCCCCTCCTCGAAGGCAGCGCAGCTCGGTGAAGATGTGCGGCAGGCGGCCAGCAGCAGGGCGGGATCCCCGCGCGTCCTCAGCAGCGTCAACACGGTCAGTCGTGTCGATCGGCAGACCGCAGCCAGCCCCCAGAGCGAGCTGGGCATGACCGTGACCCCAGGGCGCGGGCAGCATGGCGGCGAGACAGCCCGAGATGGCTGAGCGGGCGAGCGCCGCGCCGCCGACGGTGCCGGCCGCCATAACCGCCGGGCCTCGTTGGTGACGGAGCGCCATTCGTCGGCCGTTGCGGCCGTGCGACGTCCGTGCCGTCGAGGCGAGAGCCGAGTAGGCGACGCGCGACGTGAGCCAGATCCGTCACGCGCGGCTCCGAGCGGCGAAGGTGGCAGGCAAAGGGATGCGTTGACTGAGCTCACCGGCGCATCGCACCGTTGATCGACGTTACCGAGTGTACAGATCCCTTCGGCCACAACGCACTGCCCGTCGACACACTGCGTCGCCTCTATCTCGACGAGCAGCTCACGATGGCAGAGGGTCGCCGGGCGCTTGGACTGCAGCGCGTCCACGGTTCGCCGCCGACTTCGAAGGCGGGCGATCCCGACCGGGCCCTGTGGGCCAGGCAACGTGGGGCCGCGAGGTGGCCGGGACGCCAGTGGCGCATGCGCGTGGTCGACTGAAGCTGCCTGATCGTCGGACTGATGGCGAGCGACGGCAACCTGGCGAGAACCGGCCACGCCTGAGCCTCGCGTCGAACGACGTCGACCTCCTGGAATCGGTCTGCCGGATTCTGGCGGTATCGGCAACCGGCTCGGACGCGTGCGAATGGTGGATTGGGCCACGCCTGCTACCGGCTCCAGTGGCGCGACCGCGGGCTCCACGCCTGGCTCACCGACATCGGACTCACGCCACGAAAGAGCCTCACGCTCGGCCCCTGGCGGTGCCCGACGAGTACTTCGCCGATTTCTTCCGTGGGTGTATGGACGGCGACGGGACGATTCTCGTGTACACGGACCGCTACCACGCGACGCGGAAGGCCACCTACGTCTATCAACGCCTCTACCTGTCGCTCGTCTCCGGCGAGCCGCCCGTTCGTGACCTGGGTGCAGGAAACCATCGCGAGGCTCACCGGGGCGCACGGCGCGATCTACAACAAAGTCGGGCCGAAACCGCCGGCCGATCTGGACGCTCCGGTATGCCAAGCGTGAATCGCTCCGGCTGCTGCCGTGGATGTATGCATCGCCTGCGACGCCGTGTCTCGCGCGCAAGCGGGCCAAGGCGGAGCAGTTCATGCCCCAACCCAAATGAGGGTATGCTCTGGGGCGCGTGCCGGCGTGTCGGAACTGGCAGACGATCCGGACTCAAAATCCGGTGCCCGCAAGGGCGTAGGGGTTCGACTCCCCTCACCGGCACCATACCTTGACAAGCGTCGCGCCCGGCCGGTAACGTGATGAGCGCTGTGGGGCTGTAGCTCAGTTGGGAGAGCACAAGGCTGGCAGTCTTGGGGTCAGAGGTTTCGACTCCTCAGCTCCACCAAATTACCGACGCGGGGTCGCGGAGCCATCCGCGGCCCCGCGTTGCATTTGGAGGCGCCGTGCTACAGTCCAGCCGGGTCGTGATCACCGTCGTCCTCGTCGTCCACAATCAGCTCGCGCTCACCCGGGCGTGCCTGGCCAGCCTGCGCGGCACCAGTGAGCCCTTCGAGCTGGCCGTCGTCGACAACGCCTCCACGGACGGCACCGACGCGTTCTTCCGCCACCGCCAGCCTGCCGTTCGCCCACCGCCTATCACCGCAACGGCGAGAACGTCGGGCTCATTCGCGCGCTGAACCAGGGCGCGACGCTGGCCGGCGGCGACGTGCTGCTGCTTCCTGCACAACGACACCGGAGATGCGCGATGTCCGCTGGCTCGCGCGGCTGCCGCGCGGCGCTCGACGAGCCGGGCGTGGGGCTGGCCGGCCTCTACGGGGCCCGGCGGCTGCAGACGCGACGGGCGTTACGTCGGCCGCACGATCGTCCACGCGCTGGACGGCACGAGTAATTTGAGGGTCCGACGTGGTCGAGCGTCGCCTCGGTGGACGGCGTGTGCCTGTGTGTGCCGCGCGCCGTGCTCGAGGAGGTCGGAGGGCTTCGACGAGGACGTACGGCTTCTTCCATTCGGCTACGACCGCGACCTGTCGTTCGCGGTCCGGGAGAGCCGGCGCCGCTGCGTGGTGGTCAACACGCCGTTCGTGCATCGCGGCGGGGCACGCGCACCGGCGCGGACGCCCCCGTGCGCCGACCGGAGGATCTCCGTCAGCGTCGAGGCGGCCCTTGCCCGCTTCGCGGGCAAGTGGGCGCGGCGTCTTCCGGCCGACGTGCGCAGCACGCGCGAGCGGCTGGCCGACTGGCTCACCGCCCGCGCGCGCCGCTGAGCGGACTACATCCCGAGAATCTTCAGCCCGTCCTTGGCCACCTTCTCGGCCTCGGCGTGGTTGCCCTTGGCGTGAAGGTCAGCCGCCAGGGCCGCCTTCTCCTTGGCGTCCTGGGACGCGGGATCGAAGCGAATCGCGATCTCGTCCTCGATCTTCTTGACCAGCTTCGGGCACTGGAAGGCCATCGCCTGCCCAGCGAACAGCACGGCGGCAAGTACCGATCACGGTCACGACAGCGAAACGTGGCATGTGCACTTCTCCCTTGAGGCTCGGAGGCGTAGCAACGCGCGGCCGACCACGCACGGTGGCCGGGCGCCAGTTGTCGGCGAGCGGAGGATCAGCTCTGGGGAGGTGCGCGAGTGGCGGGGCCGCCGAGCGCGGCGGTCTCGATGAGGCGAATCGCGGGCAGCAGGACGGCGGCCTCGACGGCGCCGCTGGGGCTCTGCAGATCGAGACCCGCCGGGCGCGATCGCCTGCAGCACGGAGTCGGACTTGGGCAGCGGGCGCTCGACCGGCAGCCCCTCGTCGTCGACCGTAGATGACGGACAGCCGCGGGTCGGCCGAGGGGACGTCGGCCACCGAGGCCGCGGCCAGGATCAGCAGGGCGAGGAGAGCAGGGTTCGAGCGGACTCCGACGTCGCGCGCGCGCGGCGGCGCCGGAGGGAGCGAAGGCCCATGGCCAGGACTATAGTCCCGGCGGCCCTCTGCGCCAATCGGCCTCAGCCCGCCCAGGTAGAGGCGCTTGACCTCGGGGTCCGCGAGCAGAGTGCGGCCCGCCCTCGAACGCGGTTGCGTCCCAGCTCCAGCACGTAGCCGCGGTCGGCGATGGCCAGGGCCCGCGTGGCGTTCTGCTCGACCAGCATGAGCGTGTAGCCGGCCTCGCGCATCTCCACCAGCTTCTCGAAGATCAGCGTCACGAACTTCGGCGACAGGCCGAGCGAGGGCTCGTCGAGCAGGATCAGCCGCGGCGCGGTCATCAGCGCCCGGGCGATCGCGACCATCTGCTGCTCGCCGCCCGACATCGTGCCGGCCGCCTGCCGGCGCCGCTCGGCCAGGATCGGAAACAGGCCGTAGACCTGGTCGAGGGCGGCCGCCACGCGGCGCGGGTCGCGCTCCGTGTAGGCGCCCATCTCGAGGTTCTCGAGCACCGTCATCTGCGGAAAGACGATGCGGCCCTGCGGCACGTAGGCGAGCCCGCGGCGCAGCACCAGGTCGGGCCGGAGTGCCGGTGATGTCCTCGCCGTTGAAGAGCACGCGCCCGGCGCGCGGCGTGAGAAAGCCCACGATCGTCTTGAACGCGGTGGACTTGCCCGCGCCGTTGGGCCCGATGATGCTCACGATCTCGTGGACGCCGACGGTGAGCGAGACCTCGTGCAGGATGTCGATCCGCCCGTAGCCGGCGGTGAGCGACGTGGCGACCAGCAGCGGAACCTCGGGCGTCACCGGGCCTCGCGCACGTACAGGACGTGCGGGTACGGCAGCACGTCGCACCATCAGGTGGCGATGGACCGCGAAGCCCGCGTCGGTCAGCGCCGCGCCGAGCTCGTCGGCGCTCCAGTAGCGCACCGGCGTCCGCGGCGCCATCGCGCGATCCAGCGCCCACGTGAACCAGCGCTTCAGCGCGGGATGCGTGTCGACGTCCTTGATCAGGAGCCGACCGCCCGCCGGCAGGCTGGCGCGCAGGGCGCGGAGCAGCGGGGGCACCGTGCCGGTGGCACGTGGTGGACGATGTCGAGCATGTACGCGGCCGCGACCTCACCGTCGCCCTTGAAGTCGCGGGCGTCGCCCTCCTCGTAGGCGACGTTGTCGAGCGCCGAGCCGGCCGGCCGCGCGCCGGGCCATGCGCGATGCGGCGGCCGCTCACGTCGAGGCCGCGCACGAAGCGCACGCGGGCGCGATGGCCGCGTAGTACAGCGAGAACAGCCCGAAGCCGCAGCCGATGTCGAGCACCGGCCCGCGGCTCGGGCAGGTACTGGCCGATCTCGTCGAGGAAGCGCTGGCGCAGGATGCCGAAGCGCGCCCAGCAGTAGGCGCGCACGATCGGATCGTCGTAGGCGCGGATGATGCGCTTAACGGTCGCGCTGTGCATAGATTCGATAGTCGGGGCCGGGCCGGGACGAGATCGTACCGCGCCAGGCGCTCCTCGAGATCGGGAAAGCGGTCGAGGCGCTCCCAGCCGCCGGCGGGCCAGCCTGGCTCGAACACGACGATCAGGCGGGAGGTCGCGCGTCCAGGCCCCGGATCAGCTCGGCGCGCAGGGCGCGGATCGCCGGCTGATCCGTGTCGTGAAAGAAGTGGAAGTCGTACAGAAAGCGCGTCGGCTCGCGCACGCCGAGCCGCAGCAGCGCATGGATGCCGCCGCCCGTCGTATCCAGCACCTGCACGGTGTCGCCCGGGCGCAGCCGCGGCGCCAGCTCGTCGGCGAGACGGCGGGCCGCGTCCGCCTTCGCGCGCTCCCAGCCGGCCGGGCTCACGGCCATCGCCTTGCCGGTGAGCAGCACGAGCGTCAGCGCGACGCTCAGGAGCAGCGGCACCGCCGCCGGGCGTCCCAGGCGCGCCAGCGCGGGCCTGATCTCGGCGGTGGGCAGCACGAGCGCGAAGGCGGCCAGCGGGTAGAGGTGATACTCCCAGCCTTTGCCCTGCGCCACGAAGTGCACCACCCCGTACAGGCAGCCGAGGGCGGCGACGGCGTGACGCGCGCGGAACCGTCCAGCCGCCAGCGCGGCTCCCCGCCGACAGCACGACGCCGCCGGCGATGGGAATCCAGATCCACGCGCGATAGACGTTAGGCGCCGCGCGTCCGAGCCGCGAGTAGAGCGGGACCAGATAGTCGAAGACGATCGCGCGCCCACGCCGGCAGCGCGCCCGCCAGCGCCAGCCACAGCGCGACGGCCAGCGGCGCCACCGCCGCGCCGACGACGAAGCACGCGACCGGCCCGGCGACGCTGCTGCCCGCCCGCCAGGCGGTGATCGCGATCATGACGCCGAGTGCTCCGGCCAGCACGACGGTGTGCGGCTGATCGTCATCGACGCGCCGAGGGCCAGGGCCGCCCCACGCCAGCTCGCGCCGCTGGATCCGCCCGCCGTCTCCAGCCAGCGGGTGACGCCGAGCGCGCCGAGCAACAGCAACGGACAGAGGAGAAGTCGCGCTGACCCGCCTGCCAGGCGCCGCCGGCCAGGTGGTAGAGCACCAGCGAGACGGCGGCCACGGCGGCGGCCAGTCGTCCCCACGGCGCGGCGAAAGCGGCGGCGGCCAGCGCGGCGCTCGCCAGCCACGCCAGGTCGAAGAGCCGCCACGGCAGATCGCCGCCGCCCAGCGTGCGGACCACGAGCAGGTGCAGCAGGTAGACGCCGGGAAGTTCATGTCGAACAGATCGCGATAGGGACGGCGCCCTCCGCGATGCGCCACGCGACGTAGTGCATGAGCGGCGCGTCGTGGACCAGCGGCCAGTCGAGCGATCGCCACGCCAGCCAGCCCACCAGCGCCGCGCCCACGGCGACGGCCAGCGCCTCAGCGGCCGAAGTAGGCCTCAATCACACGCTCGTCGGCCTGGATCAGGCCCGGCGGCCCCTCGGCGATCTTCTCGCCGTGGTCGAGAACGAACACCGTCTCGCAGAGTCCCATGACCACTTTCATGTCGTGCTCGACCAGGAGGATGGTCGCGCCCCTCGTCGCGCAGGCGGCTCACGGCGGCCAGCAGATCGTTGAGCAGCGTGCGATTCACGCCGGCCGCCGGCTCGTCGAGCAGGATCAGCGCGGGATCGCGTCATCAGCACGCGCACGAACTCGACCAGCTTCTGCTGGCCGTAGGAGAGGTTGCCGGCATACTCGTCGGCCAGCCGCTCGAGCTTCACGAACTCCAGCATCTGGCGGCGCGCGCCGCTCGGCGTCGCGCGCGCGCGCCGCGCGTGACCACCAGCAAGTTCTCCAGCGCGGTCAGCTCGGGAAACACGCGGATGACCTGGAACGTCCGGCCGATACCCTGCCGCGCGATGCGCGAGGGCGCAGAGCCGTCGATGCGCTCGCCCGTCGAAGCGGACGCTGGCCCGCTGTCCAGGCGCTCGAGGCCGGTGATGCAGTTGAAGAGCGTGGTCTTGCCGGAGCCGTTGGGGCCGATGAGGCCCGTAGATCCGGCCAGCGCTCGAGCGCCAGCGACACGCGGTTGACCGGCGGCGACCCCGCCGAAGCTTGCGGCTCACGTCGACGACTCGAGAGCTATCGACATCAGATCGTCCGCGGCAGCCGGTAGCTTCAGCTGCAGGAGCCCGAGCACGCCGCGCGGCATCGCCAGGACCACCGCGATGATGATGGCGCCGAACAGCGAGCGGGTGGACGTAGGGATAGCGCGCCCACACGATCTCCTGGATCACGAACAGCGACGACGGCGCCGAGCACCGGCCCCCACACCGTGCCCTTGCCGCCGAAGAGCACCATCACGATCATCGTCACGGTGATGGCCAGCGGAAACACGCTGATCGGCTCGATGTAGCCCTGGTCGCGCGCGGTGAGCGCGCCGGCGATGCCCGGGCCCAGCGCCGAGAGGAGGAAGGCGACCAGCTTGTGGCGGAAGGTGTCGATCCCCATCGGCCTCGGCCGCGATCTCGTCCTCGCGGATGGTCATGAGCCGCAGCCCGAAGCGCGACGTGATGATCAGGTAGGTGCACCGCGGTGACGGCGATCGCCGACCAGCGCCCATGACGTAGTAGATCGGCACGCTGGCGTCGAGCGTCGGCAGCGACAGGCCGCTGCCGCCGCCCGTCAGCCCCTCGAAGTACGACACCAGCGGCGCGCAGCACCTCGTTGAGCCCGAGCATGGCGATGGCGAAGTAGGGCCCCTTGAGCCGCAGGCACGGACAGCCGATGACCAGCGCCAGCAGGCACGCGGCGAGCCCGCCGCCGAGCGCGGCGACCGGCCACGACCAGCCGTCGGTCGGCGATCAGGATCGCCCCCGCGTAGGCGCCCGATGCCGAAGAACGCGACGTGGCCGAACGAGACGTAGCCGGTCAGGCCGGAGATGAGATTCCAGGAGCCGGCCAGCGCGATCCACATGAAGATCTGCAGGCGTCGCGCGGACGCCGTAGCCGGTCGCCGAACGCGGGGTAGACGGCGAGCGCGGCCACCACGACGGCGAGCGCGGTCGCACGGCGCCGTGCGCCGCGTCACGTCGAGCGGCCGCCCAGGAGGCCGGTCGGGCCGGACGAGCAGCACCAGCACCAGCAGCACGTAGGCCACCGACCTCGGAGAGCTGCGTGGTGAGGAACAGCGAGGCGAGCTGCTCGACCAGCCCGAGCAGCAGCCCGCCGAGCGAGCGCGCCGGGATAGTTGCCGGCCCCGCCCAGCACGATCACCAGGAACGACTTGAACGTCCAGATCGCGCCCATCTCCGGCTGGATGGCCACGATCACCGCCAGCAGCGCGCCGCCGCCGGCGGCCAGCGCGCTGGCCAGGCCGAAGGTCAGCAGGTGGATGCGCGGCCACGTTGATGCCGCACACCATGGCCACCTCGCGACTCTGCGAGGTGGCGCGGATCAGCCTGCCCAGACGCGTGCGTCTGCAGGAACGAGGAAGGCGCAGCGCGGTGACCGCCGCCGCGAAGAGGAAGGCGATGGACGCGCGGCTTGGAGAACGCGACAGGCCTCCGATCGATCCAGGAGCCGGTGAGGTACTCGACGGTGCGCAGGTTCGGAGGTGAACGCGAGCTGGGCCAGGTTCACGAGCGCGATCGAGATGCCGAAGGTGAGCAGGAGCGAGGAGAGCTCGGGCGCCCTCGACCACCCGGAACACGAGAGTCCGCTGCGAGCAGGAGACCGACCACGAACAGCGCCGGCATCGACGACCGGGCACCGTGAGTACGGATTCATGCCCAGCCTGGCTGTGAGGAAGTACGTGACGTAGGCGCCCAGCATCAGCAGCGGGCCGTGCGCGATGTTGATGACCCGCATGACGCCGAAGATCAGCGCGCAGCCCGAGCGCCACCATGCGCGTACAGCGCGCGCCGGACAGCGACGCCCGAGAGGAGCACCTGCCCGAGCATCGGCCGGCGTCACGCACGACGGCGTTCATCGCGCGGCGGGGTCGCGCTCCTCCAGCGCATCGCGATCCAGGCGGCGTCGGGAACAGCGGCTTGCCGTTGGCCAGGTCGTCCGGCCACACGACCACGCGCTTGCCCTCCTGCCACTGGAGCAGGACCATCTTGTGGGCGGTCTGGAAGCCGTCCTGTCGACCTGGTAGTCGCCGAACATCGTCCGCGTCTTCGAGCGCCAGCAGCGCGTCGCGCGACCTTGTCGGCGTCGAGGGTGCCCGCCTGCTTCACGCCCTCGGCGTAGAGCACGCAGCCCGCGTAGCCGGCCGCCGAGTGGTAGCTGCGGCTCGTGCTTGAACTCCCTTGAGCGTAGGCGTCGAAGAACTCCTGGCTGCCGGGATAGGGCAGCGTGGCCTCCCACTGCGAGGCGCCGTAGATGCCCTCGGCCGTCTGCTTGAGCGAGCTCCGTGGAACTTCGGCAGGTCGCCGCCCGACGGTGACCGCCGTACATCTTCGGATTGACGTCGAGCTCCTTCATCTGGCGGGCCAGCGCCACCGCGTCGTCGAAGTAGGTGGCCGCGGCGACGCACGTCGGGATTGGCGGCCTTCGATCTTGATGAGCAGCCCGGAGAAGTCCTGTGTTGCCCTTCGGGTAGGCCTCCTGGAAGACCACCTGCAGCCCGTGCTTCTTGGCCAGGCTCGTTCGGTCGCCCTGGCGGCAGGCCTTGGGAAACAGGGTGTCCTCGTTGACGATCGCGATCGTCTTCGAGCTCGCGCTTGGCCGCGATGTCGACGAGGCCTTCCAGGTAGACCTCGGCCGGCGAGATGACCATGAAGACGTACTTGCGGCCCTTCTTGAAGATCGAAGTCGTGGCGGCTAGCGGCGCCACCATCACCTTCTTGTACTTCTCGGTGACGTTGGCGACCGCCTCGCTGATCGCCGAGGAATACGGCCCCATCACCGCGTCGACCTTGTCCTCGGTGATGAGCTTCTCGTAGAGACGCACGCCGGTGGCGGGCTGGGACTGATCGTCGTAGACCACCAGCTCGATCTTCCGACCGAGGAGCCCGCCCTTGGCGTTGAGGTCCTCGCTCGCAGAGCTGGTAGCCCTCGGACTGGTACGCTGCCGGGCTCGGCGTACGTGCCGGTCAGCGACAGCGAGGCGCCGATTCGAATGGGGCCCTGCGCGGAGGCCGGCGGCACGAGCAGCCCGGCGGCGGCGGCGACTACCCACAGTCCCAGCATTTTGCGCGTCATGCGGAGTCCTCCTGGGAGCGGTAAGTGCGCACAAATAAGTAGCATGGTACGGTGGTAACAACAACGATCGGCTCTACTCCGATCCCGTCGTTCAAGGAGCATCCCCATGCCGTCCCCACCTCCCGCCCACCGGGTCGCCTCGATCCTCATCATCGAGGACAACGCCGACGCCCGTGACGCGCTGCGGATCCTGCTGGAGCTCGACGGGCACGTGGTCGAGGCGGCCGGGGAGAGTACTGAAGGGTTGCAGATTGCCCAGGCCCACGACCCCGACATCGCGCTGGTAGACATCGGGCTGCCCGGGCTGGACGGATTCGAGATCGCGCGACGCCTGCGCGCGTCCGGGTCTCGCCGGCCGGTGCTGGTCGCGCTGACCGGCTACGGTGAGCCGGAGGATCGACGCCGGGCCGCCGAGGCCGGCTTCGACTCCTGCTGGTGAAGCCGGTGGATCCCTCGACGCTCAGCCGGCTGCTGTCTACTCTCGAAATTCCTGATCCAGGATCTCGCGGATGAACCGGTCGAGCGACAGCGGGTAGAAGCGGGCGTCGGGCGAGACGATCACGCCGGTGTCGATGATCTCGCGCTGCGAGAGCTCGTCGAGCACCCGGTCCAGATGGCGCTCCGCCCCGTGGTCGTGCCGGCGGATCGCGAGGTCTTCGCTCTCCAGCGCCACGCGACGCGTAGCGGAAGCTGAAGACCCGGGCGACCAGCCGGTGATCCATCAGCTCGCGCTCGCCGAACAGCTCGCCATAGGTCGGGCCGTCGCCGCCCGCCGCGATCACCAGGCGGGGCGAGACCTTGATGCGGCCGCGGACCTCGACCGCCCGCGCCGGCTGATCGTGCTCGGGCGCCACCAGGATCGTAGGGCAGCACGTGGTAGCCGGTAATGATGCCGGTCATCGGCTTCGCGCACGATGCGCGTCTCGTCGAAGATCGCGCGCAGCAGCTCCGGATCCGACCACTCGGGGTCCATGCGCTCCAGTGTACGAGATCGCGCGGGGTGGCCGGCGCGTTTCGAAATTGACTCGCGACCGGCGCCGCGCGCAAGGTGACGGCATGGCCATCCAGCCCACCCCCGAGTCCGGCCGCCCGGTGACGAGGTCTGGTGTCAAGCGAGATCGTCCACGTCTGCGAGCGCTGCGGTGAGCGGATGGATGAGCGCAAGTGCAAGATCACTCTGCCCGAACTGCGGCTACTACCGGGACTGCAGCGACCCGTGAGCACGCGCGTCTTCCTGCTCGCCAGCCACCTGCGGGGTGAGCGCGCGCAGATGGTGATGTCGCCGCGGGCGAGCTTTCCCTCGCGCGCCAGCTCCGCACGCGCGAAGGCGCCCCGCTCGGCGACGTGTTCAGCTTTCTCTCCGGCCTCTACTGCCGGGCAGCAAGCTGGCTTTACGCGCGCGCCTTCGCGGCGCCGCCGACCGACGCCCCCGGCGTGCTGCGTGATCACGCCGGACGCCGGCCTGCGGCCGCCCGAGGTGCCGCTGACGCGGGCCGGCCTGCGCGCGGCGGCCCGGGTCGACATCAGCGTCGACAGCCGGCGCTATCGCCGGCCGCTCGAGCGCGACGCGCGAGGCGCTGGCCGCTGCGCTCCCGCCCGAGACCGAGATCGTCTTGCTGGGTAGCATCGCCACCGACAAGTATCTGGCTCCGCTCGGGGCCGTGTTCGGCGAGACGGCTGGCTTATCCGCTCGACTTCGCCGGCCGGGGGGACATGAGCCGGGGCGCTCCTGCTGCTGCGGTGCGTGGCGGCGCGGAGCGAAGCTGGCCTACGCGCCGGCGTCCAGCGTGGTCCGCCGCCCGCGCGCCGGCGCCCCCGGCCGCCGGTGATGGCCCGAGCGCGGCGCACGAGCCCTGAGCGCCTCCGATCGACCGCCGCCGAAGCGAGCGGGGGCGGGGCGAGCTCGCCCGCAGCCCGCGCCCGGCGAGCCCCGGCGAGCCACGCGGACTTTCATCCCGCCAGCGCGCACGGTGACGCGCGTCGGACCGGACCGGTCGAGTCCGTCGCGATTCCCGCCGTGAAGGGCGACGTCGAGCTCGACGTCGGCGGCCGCCGCGTCCCGCCTGACCAATCTCGACAAGATCTTCTTTCCCGCGATCGGCGCCACCAGCGCGACCTGCCTGCAGTACTACGCCGACGTCGGCGCCAGCCCTGCTGCCGCACATCCGCGACCGCGCCATGGTGATGAAGCGCTACCCGCAACGGCGCCGAGGGCGACGTTCTTCTTCATGAAGCGGGCGCCCGGCGCCGCGGCCGGCGTGGATCGAGACTCTGCGCCGATCGAGCACGGCTCGGGCAACGTGATCGACTTCCCGATCGTCCAGGACCTGCCGTCGCTGCTCTGGGTCGATCAACCTCGGCTGCATCGATCTCAACCAGTGGTACGCGCGGTGCGACGACGTGGACCGGCCCGGACTACTCCACTTCGATCTCGATCCCGTGCGGCGACGACGTCGACCTTCGCCAGGCCGTGCGGCAGCCGCGCATCGTCGTGAACGCGACGCTCGACGCGCCTGGGCATGCGCCACCTACGTGAAGACGACGGGCTCGCGCGGCCTGCACGTCTACGTGCCGATCGTGCGCGGGCCGACGCAGAAGCGAGGTCTGGAGGTGAGCGAAGCACGATCGCGCTCGACCTCGCGCGCTGCCGCCCGCAGCTCCTGACCGCCGAGTACCAGAAGTCGCCAAGCGCCCGGCCGGCCGCGTCCTGGTCGACTACAACCAGAACGCGTGGGGCCGCACGCTGGCCTCCGTCTACTCAGTGCGCCCGCGCCCGCGCGCGCCGGTCTCGACGCCCGTGACCTGGGACGAGGTCACCGCCGGCATCACCATCGAAGACTTCCGCATCGACAACGCCCCGCAGCGCATCCGCCGCCTCGGCGACCTCTGGGCCCCGTGGCGGCGGCGGACAACCGCTTCGACCTCGCCCGCTTCGCGTAGATCCGTTACACCACCGCGATCGCTTCGATCTCGATCATCCAGTCCGGATGGGCGAGGGCGGACACCTGCACCAGCGTGGACGCCGGTCCCTTCGCCGAAGAACTCTCGCGCACCGGCACCAGGTCGGCCCGATAGCGCGTCGGTGATGTAGGTGTTGAGCTTGACGACGTTGTCCAGCGTCCCGCCCTGCGCTCGACCAGCAAGCTTGATGGCCTTGAAGGCGTCCCGCGCCTGCCCTTGAATCCGCCGCGATGCGCCGCCGCGCCGCGTCCTTGTCGTACGCCACTTGGCCGGCAATGAACAGCACCGCCTTGGACTCGGTCACCTTGACGCCCTGGCTGTAGGTTGCGGGCTCGAACACTCCGGGCGCGCCGTACCGCTCGATCTTCGCCATGGCCACGTCTCCCCTCACTGATCGGTCGTCGTGATGCGCCGCTGGAGTGCAGCAGGCGGACGAAGACCCACGGCTGTGAGCGCGTCGTGCTCCGGCCCAGGCGCCTAGTCGGCCGAGGCGGTCGTTCTCGCTGATAGCCGACTGGGGCAACCGATCAGCACCGGGCACGCGGGCGGTCAGCGCGCGATCGAGCGCGGGCCGCAGATCCTTGGCCGCCGCTGATCGTCACGCCCTCGCAGCCGAACGCGCGGGCCAGCGCGACGAAGTCCGGGTTGCCCGAACTCGACGCCGGCCGGTCACGGCCGAACTGGCGCTCCTGCTTCCAGCGGATCACGCCGTAGCCGTCGTCGCGGAAGATCAGGACCACGAAGCGCCAGGCCCAGCCGCACCGCCGTCTCGAGCTCCTGACGTTCATCAGCAAGCGCCGTCGCCGGTGACCGTCACCACGCGGCGCTCGGGCCGCGCCAGCTTGGCGGCGATCGCGCCCGGCAGCCCGATGCCCATGGCCGCGAAGCCGTTGGAGATGATGACCGTGTTCGGCCGGCGGGTCGCCAGGCGCTTGGCCACCCAGAGCTTGTGCGCGCCGACGTCGGAGATCACGAGATCGTCAGGCCGCAGCGCCGACTCCAGATCCGCGATGATCCGCTGCGGCAGCACGGGAACGCGTCGTCGTGCCGTCGCGCGATCCGGTCGGCGGCCGGGCGGGCGCCGCGCGCTCCGGCTGCACCGCCACCAGCGGCGCCAGCAGCTCCAGCGCCTCGCGCACGTCGGCGACGACCTCGACCGCCGGCTGGTAGCGCGCGTCGACCTCGGCCGCGGTGAAGTCGATGTGCACGATCCGGAGCCGGCCGGTGGGATTCAAGCGCGCCGGCCCGCACTCGACGGGATCGTAGCCCGACCGCGATCACCACGTCGGCGCTCCGCGAAGCCGAGTGCGCGCCGGATCGTCGGAGGCCATGCCGACCGTGCGCGCGCGCCAGCGGGTGATCGGACGGAATCGCGCCCTTGGCCATGAACGTCGTGACGACCGGGAATCCGCGCGCGCTCGGCGAGCGCCGTGAGCTCGCGGGAGGCGTGGCCGCGGATCACGCCGTTGCCGGCGAGGATCAGCGGATGCGCGGCGCGGTTGATCACGTCGGCGGCGCGGGCCAGCGACGGCCGGTCGGGCGACGGGCCGGCGCGGCTTGTCGGGCGCCAGCGGCTCGCCCTCGGCCTCGCCCTGCGGCGACGTCCTCGGGCAGCTCGAGATGGCACGCGCCGGGCTTCTCCTCCTGCGCGCGCTTGAACGCCTTGCGCACCGCCTCGGCCACCACCGCGCCGGTCTCGATGCGCGCGTTCCACTTCGTGAACGGGCCGGAACACGTCGACGATGTCCACGTACTGGTGCGACTCCTTGTGCAGCAGGTCGCGCGCGAGCTGGCCCGTGATGGCCACCACCGGCGCGCGGTCGAGGTTGGCGTCGGCCAGCCCGGTGGCGAGGTTGGTCGCGCCGGGCCCGAGCGTGGCCAGGCACACGCCGGCCTGGCCGGTGAGCCGGCCCCACACGTCGGCCATGAACGCCGCCGCCTGCTCGTGGCGGACCGGGATGAAGCTGGACGGACGACCGCGCCAGCGCGTCGTTGACGTCCAGCGTCTCCTCGCCCGGCACGCCGAAGACGTAGCGCACGCCTTCGCGCTCGAGACAGCGGACGAGCAGCTCGGCACCGGTCATGCGCTCAGGCGATCCAGACCGACTTGATGTTGACGAACTCGCGGATGCCGTACTCCGACAGCTCGCGCCCGTAGCCCGAGCGCTTGATGCCGCCGAACGGCAGCCGCGGGTCGGACTTGACCAGGCCGTTGACGAACACCGCGCCGGCCTCGATCTCGCGCGGCCAGCCGCTCGGCGCGGGCGCGATCCTGCGTCCACAGCGCGGCGCCGAGACCGAAGGACGAGTCGTTGGCCAGGCGGATGGCGTCGGCCTCGTCCTGCGCGCGGATCACCGCGGCGACCGGGCCGAAGGTCTCCTCGTCGAAGGCCGGCATGCCCTTGTCCACCGCGGTCAGCAGCGTGGGCGGATAGAAGGCGCCCGGGCCCGGCGGGGATCTCGCCGCCGAGCAGGCGCCGCGCGCCGCGCTTGATCGACTCCTCGACCTGGCGGTGCAGCTCGTCGCGGAGGTCGACGCGGGCCTGCGGTCCGACGTGCGTGCCGCGATCCAGCGGATCGCCCATCGTGCGCGCGCGCAGCTCGTCGGCGAACCGCGCGGTGAACGCGTCGGCCACCGCCTCGACCACGATGAAGCGCTTGGCCGCGATGCAGCTCTGGCCGCTGTTGATCAGGCGCGCGTCGGCTGCCGCGCGCGCCGCCGTCGCCACGTCGGCATCGGCCAGGACGATGAACGGATCGCTGCCGCCCAGCTCCAGCACGGTCTTCTTCAGCTCGCGACCCGCCCGCTCGGCCACCTGGATCCCCGCGTGCTCGCTGCCGGTCAGCGTCACCGCCACGATGCGCGGATCGGCGATGAGTGCCGCCCACCGCGCCCGAGCCGACCAGCAGGGTGGCGAACAGCCCGGGCGGGAAGCCGGCGTCGCGGAAGACCTCCTCGATCTGCGAGCGCGCAGCGCGGGACGTTGGAGGCGTGCTTGAGCACGGCGGCGTTGCCGGCCATCAGCGCGGGGCGGCGAAGCGGAACACCTGCCAGAAGGGAAGTTCCACGGCATCACGCGCCAGCACCGGCGCCGAGCGGGTCGAAGCGGACGTAAGCTGCGGGAGGCGTCGGTCTCGCGCGGCTGCTCGGCGAGCATGCCTTCGGCGTGCTCGCGCGTAGTACTCGCAGGTCCACGCGCACTTCTCCGCCTCGGCTTCGCCCTGCACGATGGGCTTGCCCATCTCGAGCGTCATGGTCCGGGCGTATTCGGCCTTGCGCCCGCGCAGGATGCCGGCCGCCTTCTGCATGTGCTGCGCGCGCGTGGAGAACGGCACGTCGCGCCAGGCGAGGGAACGCGCTGTGCGCGGTGGCCAGACGCGCGCTCGACGTCCGCCGCGGAGGCCTCCTTGAACGTCTCGAGGACCTGGCCGGTCGCGGGATTGATCGACTGGATGCTCATGGGCTCACCTCCAGGACGTCCGTCCCGTGCGCTTGAGAGTGCCGGAGCCGGCTCCGCAGGATGCCACCGGTCGTCAGGACGTCGCCGGCCCCTCGGCAGCAGACCGCGCCGTGGACGCCAGACTCGTTCAGTCGCCGACCCCGCCATCGCGACGCACGAGCCAGCGGCCAGTGCCACCCGACCACCGGCGTCTCCGCCGAGCGTCGCCGGCGCGAACGAGGCGCGCCACGGACGCTCGCGATCTCCGCGGCCGGCACGCGCGAAGATCCGTCGCAGGCGCGTGCTCCGGTGGTGAACACGGCGCCCGCGGCGTAGCGGGCCACGAGGCGGTCGAGCGCCGCCGGCGCGGCGAGGCGGCGCCCCTCGGCCACGAGGTCGGGCAGCCAGCTCTCGACCAGATCCCAGCGATACGAGAACGTCGGCTCGTAGCGCTCCTCGCACTTGACCACCCACAGCCCCTGCTGCAGCTCGGCCATGGCGCGCTCGAACTCCCGCGTGCGCGAGGGCTCGAGCAGGAACGCGTTGGCGCGCAGCCTCGCGCGTGTACTGGGGATGCTCGCGCACGAAGGCGTCCATGAGCCGCTTGGCGGTCTGCGACATCCGACCGCGCCTCGTACTCGATCGCGGTAGTCGCGCGCGCGCTGGCGGCCGCGCACCAGCGCGTAGAACGCCGGGAACAGCGCCGAGCGCGACCAGCACCGGGCCGGCCGCGCAGGAGCTTGCCGTAGTAGACGGACCGCGCGGCCGGCAGGTCGTCCTTCAGCTGCCACGTCAATCCCACGCCGTCGTCGTGGTGGGAGCGCCGGGGCCAGCGCGGATTCGCGCGGCCCACCACCGCCTCCCACAGGCAGGCCACGCCCTCGGGAATCGATAGAAGGTGGAGCAGAAGCCGACGGCGTCCACGAAGGCCAGCTGCCGTCCGGCGCTCCGGCACGCGCCGGCCCGGTCGCTGGCAGAACGCGCAGCGCGCGGCGGGCCAGCAGCCGATCGGCCTGCGGCGGCTCGATGCCGGCGACGCTCGATGCTAGGATGCCTCTGGCGTGACGACGAGCGCGGCCGCGCGATGGTTCTGCTTACCTCCTCGCCTGCGCCGACGGCACCCTCTACACGGGAATCACCACGGCGCTCGACCGGCGGCTCGACGCCCACAACGCCGGGTCGGCGTCGAAGTATACGCGGGTTCGCCGGCCGGTCCGGATGGTGTGGTTCGAGCCGGCGCGCGACCGCTCGGTCGCGAGCCGGCGCGAGGCGGCGATCAAGCGGTTGTCGCGGGCGGCGAAGCTGGCGCTGACGCGTGAGCGACCAGCCAGGCTTCGGCCTCCGCGCGCAGGCGCTGGCGCTCGGCGCCGCCCAGACCGGCGGGATCGAAGCGATAGCGGATAGTGCAGCGCCAGCAGCGGTCGCAGCGGCGTCACCGAGACGCCGGATGGCGGCGCGTCCGCCATCGCGTCGAGCCAGCGGCCGAGCGGCTGACCGGCCGGACGCGTGAAGCCGAGGTCGCGCGAGCCGGCGCTCGACCCGATAGAACCCGAGTCGCCGCCGGCGCCGGGCGGCGGCGCCGCGGCCGGCGCGACGGCGGCCCGCGCGCTGACCCGGCGGCGCGGCCCACAGCCGCCAGGCCAGGATCGCGATCAGCGGAGCAGCAGCCAGCCGAGGTTGCCGGCCAGGCGGTCCTGGCGCTCGCTCCAGCGCCAGCGCGAGATCAGGAACGAGCCCCACTCCCAGAGATCGGCGGCCGATTGCCAGATCGAGTCCGTTCCCGCTCGATCGGCATCCACCTGGCGGCGTGGTGTCGACCTCCACCCACGCCTCGTCGATCCACGCCACGGCCCAGGCGTGGGCATCGCGAGAGCGCACGAGCCAGCGCCGCTCGATCGCGTCTCCACTCGTGGGCGGCGTAGCCCACGGTGTAGCGCGCCGGGAATCCCGGCCTGGCGCAGCAGCAGCACGGTCGCGCTGGCGAAGTACTCGCAGTGGCCGGCGCGGCTCGTCAGCAGAAAATCCTCCAGCGCGGTGCGTCCCGGCCGCGCGCCGCCCGAGATAGCGCGAGCACGAGAAGCGCCCCAGGAAGAACGCGCGCAGCGTCTTCACCACGTCGGCCGGCGGACCGGCCGGCGAGGTCGAGCTCGGCCGCCACCCGCTCGATCGCCGGGGCCTCGCGCGGCGGCACCCGGAGATCGCCGGGCTTGGGGGACGTCGCCGACCGCGCGCGCGGGGACGTGCGCGGTGTACTTCACCAGGCCGAGCCCGTCGTCCACGCGCACCGCGCCCAGGCGGTTGCGCGCGAGGCTCACGACCATGAGGTCGTCGAGCTGGGTGCGTGCCGTTCGGGCATCGCGAGCACGCCGCGCCCGCGCGGCAGGTACGCCGACATGGTGATCCGGCCGTCGGCCTCCACGCCGGGACGCAGCGGCCAGGTGGAGCCGTCGGCCTCGGGCAGCACGGGATCGAAGGCGGCGTCCACCGCCACCCACGACGGCGCGTGGAAGACGTTGTAGCTCGCCTGACGCAGGAGCACGGGCATCGTCACCGTCGGCGAGGCTTCGAGGCGGGCCACCACGCGGTCGGAGAGCTTGATCTCGCCCAGCTCGCCGAGCGCCGTCGTGTTGCGGAAGGGATCGAGATCGCGGCGGATCCAGCTCAGCATCCACACGGAGGCACGGCGCTCGATCTCGCGCTGCGCCTCGGCCACCGCGAGGTGCCCGGCCCAGCCGAGCCCCGCGGCCAGCGCGATCGGCGCCGACCCAGCGCGCGATCCCGGTCCGCCCTCGCGCGGGCCACAGCGCCCACGCCGCGATCCCCACCAGGCCGGCGTAGAACGTCGACCGCGCGTTCGCGGTGCTCGGCCGAGATCAGGCAGAGCAGGAAGTAGGCGGGCGTGAGGTCGACTGCGGGCGCGGTGGCCGGCTGCTTGCGCGTCGACCAGAAGAACACGGCCATCTCGACGCGACCGGCGGCGCTGTAGACCTGGCAGGCGATGAGCGGGAAGAGCGACCATCGGCAGCCACTGGATGATCGCCGGTCACGGCCCGCGCCATCTCGTTGGCGACCACCTCGTAGATCGCCATCACCACGAGCAGGACCGCGCTCAGGTCGGACACCCGATTGAAGTCGCTGCCGGCCCAGATCCCAGCGCGACTGCATGAACATGCGCGGCCTCGAGCGCCAGCGCCATGACGATGCCGACCGGGAGCAGGCCCGTCTCCCACCCCCAGAACACCAGCGCGACGCCGAGGAGCGGAGGTCGCATCAGAGCCGCAGCAGAGTCTTCGGCCACGCGTCCGACCGTGACGCGATGCACGTCGGCCGGCGTGTCGGCGGACGGAGTCCGTCGGTCACCAGCACGACCGCGCGTCGGCACGCCCGCGGCGCGCAGCCGCTCGACGAGCCTCGCGGCGCGGCGTCGTCCCAGGCCACCAGCACGCAGACGGCCCCCGACACCTGGCGCTGGTGCTCGAGCACGAGTCGCGACAGCGTGGCGAAGGAGCCGATCGCGGCACGGCCGCACCGCGGCCAGGATCTCGAGCAGGCGCTCGACGTGACCGACCCCGCGCCCGGCGGTGACGCAGTGGGCCTCGACGACCGACGAAGAGCAGGTCCAGCAGCGACTCCTGGGTGCCGACCGAGCAGGCGAAGGAGGCCGCCACCGACACCGCCTCCTCGAACGCCGGCGTCGGCGCCGACAGGAACGTGTCGAACACGAGCGCGTGGCGCACGAAGAACTTCGTCCTGATACTCGCGCACCACCGGGCGACCGATGCGCGCCCAGCTTCGCCAGTGGATGCGCTTGAGCGGGTCGCCCGGCCGGTAGTCGCGCAGGGCCGCGAACTCTTCCGGAGTCGCCGACCGAGGACGCGAGCGCGATCCCGCCGCGCTGGAACCGGCGGCCGCCACCGAGGCGCCAGCGGCGGCAGCGGCGTAGCGGCGCGGCAGGATCAGCATCGTGGCGGGCGACGGCACGATGCGCAGCGCGCGCATGAGCCCGAGCGGATCGCGGCGGGCGACCGAGCTGCCGGTCAGCGCCAGCCGCCCGCGGCGGCGCGGCGTCAGCGTGAGCGCGCCTCCACCTGCCCGCCGGCCGGCACCACCGGCAGCGCGTGCTCGCCGATCGTCGCCTGAAGGTTCTGCGACACGAGCCACGCCCAGCGGGGATAGCCGACGACGCGGTCGAACCGGTTGCGCCGCGCCTCGCCGGGATCCGGCGTGTCACGGAACTCCTCGAAGCTCGGTCGGGGATCGGCGTAGTTCCTCGAGCAGCGCCAGTCCGTCGGCGGGCTGCGCGCCCGGGTTGCGAACGACGACCGGGTAGGTCACCGGCTCGCCGACGGTGGCGAAGCGCGGCAGACGCCGCTGCAGCTCGAGCCGGGGCGGCGGGGCCAGCGCTCGAGCGCGGCCACCACGAGAAGCGCCAGGAGGAAGGTCGCCGCCTGGTAGGCGACGGTGAGCCGCGTGTTCGGCCCGACGATGATGGCGGCCAGGAGCCCGGCGGCGACGAGCTGACCGACCGGCGTCAGCCGGCGGCGAACGCGGTGCTGCAACGCCGAGAAGGAGCGGAAGACGCGATAGACGAGCCGCCGCACGACTACGCCGGGACGGCGACGGTCTTGACGATCTCCTCGACGATCGACGTCGCGGTCGCGCCGGAGAAGCGCGCCTGCGGATCCAGCGACAGGCGATGGGCGATGACGGGCACCGCCAGCTCCTGGACGTGCTCGGGCGACACGTACGATTCGTCGTCGTACAGCGCGACGGCTTGCGCGGCGGCGATCAGCGACAGCGAGGCGCGGGGCTGGCGCCGAGCTGCACGCCGGGCGCGTGCCGGGTCGCGCGCACCAGATCGACGGCGTAGCGCTTCACCTCGTCGCTCACCCGCACCTGGCGCACGCGCGTGCCGCAGCGCCAGCACTTCCTCGAGCAGCACGCAGGCGTTGAGGTCGTCGAGCGGATGATGCTCGGCCTGGGCGGTGAGGATCGCGACCTCCTCGGCCGGCTCCACGTAGCCGAGACCGAACTGCATCGCGAAGCGGTCCATCTGCGCCTCGGGCAGCGGATAGGTCCCGCGGAACTCCACCGGGTTCTGGGTGGCGATCACGAAGAACAGCTCGGGCAGCTTGCGTGCTCACGCCGTCCATCGAGACCTGGCTCTCGCCCATCGCCTCCAGCAGCGCCGACTGCGTGCGCGGCGAGGCGCGGTTGATCTCGTCGGCCAGCAGGATGTGCGTGAAGATCGGGCCCTCGTGGAAGCGGAAGCTCTGAGTGCGCGGATCGTAGATCGACACACCGACGATGTCGGACGGCAGCAGATCCGGCGTGAACTGCACGCGCTTGAACGCGGCGCCCACCGAGCGCGCCAGCGACTTGGCCAGCGTGGTCTTGCCGGTGCCCGGGTAGTCCTCCAGGAGGACGTGACCGCCGCTGGCGAACGCGGTCAGGAGCCGGCGGATCGCCAGCTCCTGGCCGCGCATGATCATTCCCAGATTCGTCGCGATCCGCCGGAAGGTCTCGCGCGGCGCCTCGCGTCACCGTTCCAGTCTAGTCGAACTGGTCGCGGCGCCCCTACTCCTGCTTGGCGCGCAGCCGTCCACCAGCCCCTGCGCCGAGGAGGTCTGGATGATCTTGTTGAACTGGGCCCGATAGTTGGCGACCAGGCTGACACCCTCGACCGTCACGTCGTAGACCATCCAGCGGTCGCCGGCGCGGTAGAGGCGATAGTCCACCGGGGTCTCGATGCCGCCCTTGCCGACCAGGCGCGTGCGGACGGTGGCCAGGTCGGGCTCGGCCGTCTCGCCGGCGAACACGATGCGCTCACCGCTGTACTGCTCGATCCGGCCCAGGTACGAGCGCTCGAGCAGCGCGGTCATCAGCGACCACCAGGTCGTCGCGCTCGGCCTGGCTCTGCCGTCTGCCAGTGGCGGCCGAGCGAGCGACGGGTGATCTCGGTGAAGTCGAAGATGTCGCTGGCCGCCGTGCGCAGGGCCGCGCGGCGGGCGGCCGGCTTGGCCTTGAGCTGGGCGATCTTCCAGGATGGCGACGACGCGCTCCACGCGCGAGCGAAGCTGTTCGGTCGGCGCCCCGGTCGGGGCCGCACGCGGCGCGGCGGCGTCGCGGGCCACGCCCGCCGTCAACACGACCGAGACCGTCAAGGGCGAGGGCGCGATACCGGGTCAGCATCCGAGTCTCCTTCTCAGCGTTCAGCCACCCGACCGTCGGGCTACCGCGGGTGTCAAGGCAAGGGCGAGTACCAAGCCGTATTTGACTCGTAACTACCTGCCTTCCTTGACGTACTTAGCGGTCCATCCCTTCGGCTCCTGAGGAAGTCATGCGCCCTTTTGAGGCGTGCGCCCTTTCTGACCGGTCCGGGCGGCAACTGACCACGGTGCGAAGGCCCTCGAGGACCCTCCGCTATACTAGGAAACGTCATGATCCTCGCGGCGGCCACGAGCGCGACGTGACGCAAACCCATCGAAGGCTTGGCCGCCGGCTCGTCGCGCTCCGGGACGAGTTCGTCGCCCTGGGCGGCCGCGCCGCCGGCGCCGCCGGCGCGCTGACGAGCACCCTGCCCCGCCCTCCATCCTCTCGAGGAGCTCTCCGCCGCCCGTAGCTCCTTCGTCGAGCTGCGGTCCGCCATGCTGGAGCACGCCGGCTCGCTGGCCCTCGTGCTCGACACCGAGGGGGTCGCAGTCCTGTCGCGACCTCGGAGCCGGTGCTGGCCGCCATCCAGGCGGCCGAGGAGCATCGGGCGCGCGTCGACGGCGTGGGAGGAGGCGCGCGAGAGCGTACGCTGGTCGTGCTCGATCGCGTGATGGCGTTGATCCACCGCGAGGAGCGGGCTTCATGCCGCTCGCCCAGTGCCAGGAGCGCGCACGCGAGATGCACGCCGACGCTGTCCGGGCCGTTGCCGGACGATCTCGAGCACGAGACGAAGATGGTCCCCGGCAGGGTCGCGCCCGTTCCTGGAGCTCGTCGCCCTCGTGGACGGCTGGAACGTCCTCGACGACGATCGCTGCGCGTACCTTCAAGACTCGATCACCCAGGCGTTCAGTCGCCCGCTCGCGCTGGCCGCGCTTCGCGGCAAGCTCGGGCGCGAGGGCGAGTGCCGCCGCCCGCGCCGAGCCCGAGCGTGCGCGGCCGGGCGGTCGCGGCTCCCGCGGCCGAAGTCGCCGCACTGGTCGAGCCTGCGGTCGCGCCCGTAGCTCGAGGTCGTGGCCGCGGCGCCTGCCGCGTCGCCGGCACCCGTGGCGCCCGGCCGTCGCTCGTCGCCGCGGCAGCGCCCGTCGCGCCGGCGGCACCCGTCGCCCCCGTCGTGGCCCCGGCAGCACCCGCGGCCCCAGCGGCGCCCGTGGCAGCCGTAGCGCACCGGCAGCTCGTGGCGCCGCTGCGCCCGTGATCCCGCGCCTCGCATCCTGCCGCTGGCCGCGCCCTGCGGTGCCGCAGGTATCGGCTCCCAGTCCGCCGCCGGCGCCGGCGCCTCCGGCGACCATGTACGCGACGATGCCAGGCGCGCCCGGGAGCCGTGGTCGGCGGGCATGCCTGGGCCCCACCTGGCAGTCCGCTCGTCGTCGAGATCCGCCTCAGCGGCGACCGGATCTCGGTGGAGACGCCGGAAGCGCGCCGGGAGCGCGAGGCGACGCTCGAGCGCCTCGCGCAGGAATCCGCCCGCTGGTGGATCGCCGCGCGGAGCGGCTGGTACTCGATGCGGGAGCGGGGCATGACGTTCGGGGACGCGGCGCGCGACTACCTGCAGTCCTACCCGCACCTGCTGGCCGTGCCCCTGGCCAAGAGCGCCGAGCTGGGCGGCGGTCACCTGGCCGAGGGCTATTGCGCTGCTGCTCGCGCACATCGAAAAGCAGGAGGAGGGCTTCGTGCAGGAGGCGCTCACGCGCCTCAATCCTCAGTTCACGACGCGCTCGCGGACCAGTCGTATCCGCTCGGCCAGGAGCTCTACCTCTACGTGGTGGCCGAGGGCCGCGCTCTACAAGACGTACCCGGAGCTTCGTGAAGGAGGTCCTCGTCAACGTGCTGCCCAAGCCCGGGCTGTGGATCCAGGGCGGCGATCGATCGAGGCCGACGAGGAGACGCGACTCTTCACGCGGCCGGAGAGCCCGGCAGCCCGCAGGAGAAGATCCAGACGGTCGCGCGATCCCGGCGCAGCGGACCGGTCCGCACGTGTTCGCGCGTCACCACCGGGCCGCTGACCACCCGCGTTCTTCACGCTCGCGCCTGGCCGGCAACGACGCTGGCCGATCCGCCCGACGTGGAGATCCAGCTGAAGGAGAACGACGCGCCCTCGGACCACGCCTGGCTGCTCGACGCTGGCCGCGCCCGGCAAAGCCGCAGGCGCTGGCGCCGCGCAAGCAGCGCGGTGGGGGCACGAAGCTGGCGGAGCTGGGGCGGGAGTTCGGCGGACTGTGGATCGCGCGTGTTCAACGCCGATCCCAACAGCGAGAAGCGCTACGAGCTCTCGATCACCCTGAAGCGCAAGGCCCCGATCCCGCCGAAGGTCGAGGCCACGGCCGCCGCGGCGCCGGCGGCGTCGAAGTTCTTCGGCCGCAAGCGCTGATCAGCGCTTGCCGGCCTCCGAGAGGACCTGGCGGAAGGTGCGATAGAACTCCACGTGGTCGGTGATGCCCTTCTTGAGGATGGCCGGCAGGTGCGGCAGGTCGTTGAGGTTGACCACCACGTTCACGCTGCGGGCGAACGCCATCATGTTGTCGAAGGTCTTGAACTCGCGGCCCAGCAGCACCACGAACATCCAGCGCCGCTGTGACATCGGCAGGTGTGCGGATCGCGCTGCAGCACCGGGTGGTCCAGCGGCGAGGCGCCCTGGTACTGCTCGTCGCACCAGCACGATCTCGTAGACGTCGCGTCGCAGGCGCTCGATGGCCTCGTCGGAGTTGCGCACCTGGACAGCATGGCGAAGCCGATCTGATCCAGCGCCGCCTTGATGACGCCCTGCCGCTCGGCGCGTCCTCGCAGACCAGCGCCAGGCGTGTCTCGAAATCCGCGCCGGCCGCCGTCTCGGCGCTCACTTCTTCCTCGCGCCCGAACACCGAGCGGTTGTAGTCGTGGTCGAGCTTGAGGCCTTCGACGTCCGTCGTCTTCTCCTCGCGCGTCTGCTTGACGGTGTCGATGCCGCGCTGGACCACCGCCTTGCGCGTGGAGTAGTTCACCGCGGTGTCCTCGGTGACGATGCCGTGCTCGTAGGAGCGGAGCAGCGACTGGTCGAACGTCATCATGCCGAAGGGCTCGCCGACCTCCTGATCTCGTAGAAGGTCTTGCCCTCCTGCTCGCCCAGGAGGATGAGCCTCGTTGGAGCGGATCGTGTTGGACAGGATGTCGTGCACCGCCCAGCGTCCGCCGCCGACCTTGGGCACCAGCCGCTGGCCGACGACCCAGCGCAGCGTGTCGGCCAGGCGCTGGCGGATCTGCTTTTCCTCGTCCTTGTCGAACATACCGACCACGCGGTTGATGGCCTGGCCGGCGTTCGACGGTGTGCAGGGTGGAGAGCACGAGGTGACCGGTCTCCGAGGCCTTGAGCGCCAGCTCGGCCGTCCCGCGGTCGCGCATCTCACCGACCAGGATGATCTTGGGCGCCTGGCGGAGCGCGGCCCGCAGGCCGTTGGCGAACGTGTCGTAGTCGGCCCAGCTCGCGCTGGTTGAAGGTGGCCTTGCGGTTGGGGTGCACGTACTCGACCGGATCCTCCAGCGTCACGATGTGCAGCGACTTGGTGGCGTTGATCTCGTTGAGCAGCGCGGCCAGCGAGGTCGTCTTGCCCGGAGCCGGTGGCGCCGGTGATCAGGATCAGCGCCGTTCTTCTCGGCCGGCATCTTCTTGAAGGCGTCCGGCAGCTTGAGGCCGTCTGATGGTCGGGATGTTGCGTCTCGAGCTTCCGCAGCACGATCGATATGTTGCCGCGCTGCGAGAAGATGTTGACGCGGAAGCGGGCCTCGCCCGGCAGGTAGTACGAGGTGTCGCACGAGCCCGTCTGCGATGCAGGTGCTCGGTCAGGCGGCGATCGCCGTTGATGATGTTCAGCGCGAAGATCTCGGTCTGGAACGGCGTCAGGTTGTCGATCGGCGGATCGACCGGCACCGACACCAGCTCGCCGGACGCCTCCACCTGCAGCGGCCGATCCACCGTGACGTTCAGGTCCGACGACGTTGTCGTGCGACTCCAGCATCGTGGACAGGAGGTCATCGATCTCCGATTTGCGCATCAGGCGCCTCCTACTGGTTCAGCTCGTCCGGCGGCGTCTTGAGCAGCGGCCGGAACTTGTCTCTGTCGATGGACTTGTCGTACGCCTCTTCGGGGCTGATCCAGCCCTTCTGCAGCACGCCCATGATCGCGTCGTCGAGCGTCACCATGCCGAACTGCTTGCCGGTCTGGATCGGCCGACGGGATCTGGACGGTCTTGCCCTCGCGGATCAGGTTGCGCGACGGCCGTGGTGCAGACCAGGATCTCCAGCGCGGCGCAGCGGCCCTTCTTGTCCACGCGCTTGAAAAGGTTCTGGGCCACGACGACCTTGAGGCCGGTCGGAGAGACCGTTGCGCGATCTGGGCCTGCTGCTCGGCCGGGAACACGTCGATGATGCGGTCGACGGTCTTGGCCGCGCTCGTGGTGTGCAGCGTGCCGAACACCAGGTGACCGGTGCTCGGCCGCCGTCGATGGCCAGGCGGATGGTCTCCAGGTCGCGCATTTCACCGACGAGGATGATGTCGGGGTCTTCGCGCAGCGCGCCGCGCAGCGCGGCCGCGAACGACTCGGTGTGCGGCGCCGACCTCGCGGTGGTTGATCAGGCAGCTCTGGCTCTCGTGCACGAACTCGATCGGATCCTCGATCGTGATGATGTGGTCCTTGCGGTTCTTGTTGGCGTAGTCGATCATCGCGGCCAGCGTGGTGGACTTGCCGGAGCCGGTCGGCCCGGTGACCAGCACCAGGCCCTTGTGCAGCATCGCCGAACTTCTTGAGGATGGGCGGCAGGCCCAGCTCGTCGGCGGTGAGGATCTTGGTCGGAATCTGGCGGAACACGGCGCCGCAGCCGTTCTTCTGGTATGAAGAAGTTGGCGCGGAACCGGGCCACGCTGGGGATCTCGTAGCCGAAGTCGACGTCGCCCGTCTCTTCGAAGGTCTTGATCTTCTGCTCGGGGGCGATCTCGTAGAGCATCTGGCGCAGGTGCTCGTCGTCGAGCGGGTCGTACTTCGATCCGCTCCAGCTCGCCGTGCACCCGCAGGATCGGGGGCTGGCCGAGACGATATGCAAGTCGGACGCGCCGGTGTCGAACATCAGCTTGAAGAAGGCGTCGAGCTTGGCCATGCGCCTCGGGCTCCCCGGAAACGCGCCCCCTGCTCGGGCGCTATCAGATGTTCGGCGGACTCGCCGACCAGGACGTACCACACCGAGCCTAGGCGGTTCGGTTCGCTAGCCAAGTCAACTTGTGGGGGCCTCCACCCATAGACCGACGACACGGCCCGCTAACCTCCGGGCCTCCCGGCAGGCACTGAGGCCTCTCGAACCGCACTGACACCGCGCGAGCGCCACGGCTCTCGCCGGGGCGCGCCGAGCGTGCGGGCATGGCGGCCACTTCGAGCGCTCCCCATCTACACGGCGTCGGCCTCGAGGCCTCCCGCGCTATCCCGCCACCCAAGCGATGGCGTGCGGGACGAAGGACGGTTGCTGGTACAGGCGGTCGGCCATCACGGCGACCATGGGGTTCGAGGGCGAAGAGGTCGGTGTAGCGGGCGCGGAGGACGAAGGCGCGCTCGACCAGGCGGACCCCCTCCCGGACGTCCTCCAGGCTGGTCACGGGCCGGCCGGCGCGGAGGGCGCGCAGGCGGGCGGCCAGCTTCATGAACGAGTAGAGGGCCAGCAGGGTCTGGTAGCCGCGGAACACGCCGTGCATCGGCGCTCAGCGTCTTGCGGAAGATGACGTGGCTCCAGTACTCGCGGAGAAAGGCGTCGACCCCGGGCGCGGCTGCGTCGAAGCCGCACCGGCCAGTGCGGCCTCGCAGGATCAAACGGCACGCCGCCGGTGATCGCGTCGGCGCAGCGGCCCGCGCGCCCGGCGGAAACGGAAGTAGTTGCCGTAGAGCATGGCGAGCGGCGGAGGCGCGAGATGCGGCGTCGTGAGAACTGCAGCCACGTAGAGCGGCGCCAGGTACGTGAGCGACGGGCGGTCGCGGGTACCGCGCGCTGCCGGCGACCTCCAGCAGCCGGCGGTAGCCGGTCGGCGCGCAGCTCGGCCAGCGCGCTGGCCAGCGTCGCCCGCGGCGCCCCGCCCTCCTGCCGCGCCTGCGCCTCGAGCTGCGTCATCCCACGCAGACGCTGAGGAGCGCGCTGCCGGCCAGCAGCGCGACCGGCAGCGGCGACGGTCTGGCTTCGCCAGCAGCTCGAGCAGCGCGGCCTCGATCGGCCGGTAGTCGTTGCCACGCGATGTCGACCGGAGCCGATGAGCGTCGAGCGGCTCGGGCAGGTGCTCCACGCGCGTGCTGCCGGCCAGCACTGACTGCGATCTCGTCAGCGCTGGGCTGGCAGCGTCGCGCCGCCGGTGGGCGCACGGCGGTGCAGGCGAAGGGACACACCGACCGCCACGCCGATCCGGCGTCTCGACGAAGTGATACGGAAACTCGCGGCACACCTGCGGCTTGGCGGCGGCGCCCAGATGCCGGTGGATCGAGCACCGCGCGTCCGGACGTGAGAAACACGCAGCTGCCCGGCCGCGTTGCGGGCGAACGTCATCCGCTCGCCGCTCGGCAGCGGGAACGCGAGGGGACGAATTTTTCGCCGGGGCCGAGCGCGGGATCGAGCGTGGCCACGCCACGTCGCGCAGCCGCGCGTGCGAGGGCGCATCCACCCCGATGCAGCCAATCGCTACGGCAGCAGGCGCCGGAATTCTGGCAGGTGAAGACGACGTTGTCGGGAAGCAGCAGCGACCGGCCAGCGGCTTCCCCATCTGGGATACTTTGCGCGTAGGGGTGATCGGAGGTCAAGCCAGAGCGTGGAAGGCGTGGTCGTGGAGGCTGGGGCCGGGGTCTGCAGCGCGCGCGTCGACAACGCGCGCGCCGAGGCCCACATCTATCTGCAGGGCGCCACGGTCACCCACTTCCAGCCCCGCGGGCCGTGCCCGGCGCTCTTCCTGTCCAACCGGGCGACCTGGGCCGCGGGGCGCGCCATCCGGGGCGGTGTCCCGCTCATCTTTCCCTGGTTCGGCGCCCACGCCGAGCAACGCCAAGGCGCCGATGCACGGCTTCGCCCGGACCCGCGCCTGGCGGCTCGTGGATAGCCGGCCCAGCGCCCGACGGCGCGGTGGTCGTCGAGCTGGCGCCTGGAGGACGACGAGGCGAGCCGGGCCGCCTGGCCCCACGCCTTCGAGCTGCGCTATCGCGTGAGCGTCGGCGCGACGCTCGGCCTGTCGTTCGAGGTCACCAACACCTCGACCCAGGCCGTGTCCGTTCGAGGCCGCGCTCCACACCTACCTGGCCGTCGGCGACGTGCGCGCGGTGGCGGTCACCGGCGCTGGAGAACACCACCTACATCGACAAGGTCGACGGCATGAGCGCGCAAGCGGCAGGGCACCGAGCCGCTGCGCCTCACCGGCGAGACCGACCGCGTCTTCGTCGGCACGCGCGGTCAGCTGCGGTCGTCGAGGATCGCGTGCTGGCCCGGCGCCTCGCTGGTGGACAAGACGGGCTCGGCCACGACGCGTGCGTGTGGAATCCGTGGTCGACGAAGGCCGCCGGGATCGCCGATCTCGAGCCGGACGACTGGCGCCGGATGGTCTGCGTCGAGACCGCGAACGCCGCCGATGACGCCGTGACGCTCGGAGCCCGGCGCAGCGCCACGTCATGACGGCGACGATTCGCGTGGACGCGAGGCGTGATCCACTCGCCGCGCCGTGGCGGTGGCCGTCCTCGTCGTCGCCGCGCTGGCCGGCCGCGCCGGCGGAGCCCCGAGCGGCTCCATCTCGCCGGGCCCGGCCCTCGATCTCGACGCCGCGCGCGCCGCACAGCTGGACGCCGCCCGCCGGTATCGCGAGAGCCTCGAGTCGCTGCAGCCGGTGCGCGACGCCGCGGTGGAGCGCGCGGCCGCCGAGGCCGAGCGTCGCCGCGCGGCTGGCCGCGCAGGGGCTCATCGCCGCGGTGGAGGCGGACGGCGGCCGAGCGGACGCTCGAGACGGCGCGCGCCGTCGCCGAGGCCACCCGCGCGGCGATTCGCGAGGCCGACACGCTGGTGGCCGAGGTCGAGGCCGCGCGCGAGCTGGCCGCGCCTGCCGCCGGCGGCGCCGGGCGCCACGCGCGAGGGCCGGACGCGTCATCCGCTACGACGGCGCGGCGGGCTGGTCACTGGCGCTGGTGCCGACGCTCGATCGATTCTTCGTCGAGCGCTTTCATCGTCCGCTGCCGGTCAGCGCGCTGGGCCAGACGCGGCCCACGATCGCCTGGGCTTCGACCACCGCAACGCGATCGACATCGCCGTGCATCCCCGACACCGCCGAGGGTCGGCGCGCTCATGCAGTATCTGAAGAGCCGCGCCATTCCATTTCTGGCGTTCCGGGGCGCGCAGGCCGGTGTCGCACCGGCGCGCACGTCCACATCGGCGAGCCCAGCGCGCGGTTCCCAGCCTCAGAATGCGCGGACCACGCCGCCGGCAGCGGCCAGGGCCCAGGGGGCGGGATGACGATGGGCGCGATCGATTGGACCGGGCTCGGCGACGAGACGGTCGAGCTGCTGCGGCAATACCTGGCGATCGACACGACGAACCCGCCCGGCAACGAGGTGGCGGGCACGCGGTTTCTCGCCGAGGCGCTGGGCCGCCAGAGTATCGACAGCCAGACGGTGGAGTCGGCGCCCGGGCGGGCCAATCTCGATCGCGCGCCTGCGCGGCGACGGCTCGCTGGGCGGCATCGTGCTGCACCACCACATCGACGTCGTCTACGCCGATCGCCGCTACTGGACGGTGGATCCCTTCGGCGGCGTGATCAAGGACGGCTACCTCTACGGGCGCGGCGCGCTGGACATGAAGTCCACCGGCATCCTGCAGCTGGTCGCGCATGCTGGCCATCAAGCGCGCGCGGATTCCGCTCAAGCGCGATCTCATCTACCTCGCGCACCGCCGACGAGGAAGCCGGCAGCGCGCTATCGGCGCCCAGCGGTACCTGGCCGACCGAGCGCCGCGACTGGCTCGCCGGCGCGGAGTACGCGCATGTCCGAGCTGGCTGGCATCGAGCAGCACGCCGGCGTATCGCGCGCCGCTTCGGCAGCATCGTGATCTCGGAGAAGACCGGGCTGCCGCTCGAAGCTGACGGCGCGCAGCGAGCCGGGCCACGGCTCGATGCCGTGGCCGACACGGCGCCACACCGGCTGGTCCGCGCGCTGGGCCGCCTGCTGGCGGCCGAGCGGCCGCTGCGCGTGCTGCCCGAGGTCGCCGAGTTCTTCGCGGCAGATGGCGCAGCGTGCTGCCGCGCGACGAGGCCCGCGGCTACGACGACATCACGACCGTCGCTGCGCGACCCGGCGTTCCGCGCCCGCTTCCTGGCCGACCGCTATCGCGCCGCGCACCGTGCGCACGACGTTCGCCGTCAACATGCTGCGGGGCAGCGAGAAGCTCAACGTGATCCCGCCGGAGGCGGTGGCCGACATCGATTGCCGGATGCTGGCCGGCGACGATCCCGCAGGAGATCCGTGCGTGGGTGCGCGGCGTGATCGACGACGAGCGCGTGGAGATCACCACGGTGCGCGAGCCGAAGCAGCCGAACATGTCGCCGCCCGACACCGAGCTCTACAAGGCGCTGGCCGACTCGCTGCGCCGGCGCGCGCCCGGCACGCGTGGTGGCGCCCGCGATCCTGGTCGCCTTCACCGACAACTGGGTCTTCCGCGAGCTGCGGGCTGCACGGCTACGGCTGGAGCCCGTTCGTGGTGGACGACGAGGAGACTGCGGCGCATCCACGGCAACGACGAGCGGCTCTCGCTCGACAACATCCGCGCCGGGCGTGCGCGCCTACACCGAGATGCTGCTGGCCGTGGCCGCGGCCTGAGCCCGATCCCGTGGCCGCCGCTCGCGCCTGACGATCCGTCCGGGCACCCGGCGCGACGTCCCGACGATCCTCGCGCTGATCCGCGGGCTCGGCCGAGTACGAGCGCCTCGCGCACGAGTGCATGGCCACCCCGGCCGGGATCCGGCGTGACGGCTTCGGCCCGCGCCGCTACTTCGAGACCCTCATCTGCCGCCGCGGCGGCCGGCCGATCGGCTTCGCGCCTCTACTTCTTCACGTACTCGACGTTCCTGGCACGCCCCACGCTCTATCTCGAAGACCTCTTCGTCACGCCCGCCGAGCGCGGCCGCGGCGCCGGACGGGCGCTGCTGCGGGCGCTCGCGCGCATCGCGGTGCGGCGCCGGTGCGGACGGATGGAGTGGACGGTGCTCGACTGGAACCGGCCGGCGATCCGCGTCTACCGGCATCTCGGGGCGGCCCTGCGTCGCGACTGGATCCTCACGCGGCTGACCGGCCGCCGCTGGCGCGGCTGGCCGGGATCAGCGCTGCTCGGCGAGCGTCCGCTCGAGCACGGCCAGCCGGGCGCGCGCGCACTCCACAGCTTCGGCAGGGCCGCGGCCACGGCGGCGGCCCGCGCCTCGTCGGGGACAGGCTCCCGGTCTGAGAGGCGCGGTCGAGCACGCTCTTGACCTCCGGGACACAGGCTGAGCGTCGGGTCCCGCGCCAGCACCTCGAAGATGTCCTTGCGGTCGAGTGAGCGCGCCCGCAGCGTGGCGGTGGCTGAGCAGGTGCAGGTCCATGAGCTCACGCGCTGGTCGTGCGCGCCGCCGGCGGCCGTGGATCTGCGTGAACTTCTCGACGTCGCCCTTCGCGACGAGCACGCGGCTGGCGTAGACCGGAAACGTCGAGTCCGGCGGCGTCGACGCCTGCAAGCTGGCGTAACGATTTCACGACCTCGTCGAGGGCGGCGCGCTGCTCCGAGGGCAGCTTCGGGGTGCGCTCGGGGCGCCTCGGCGCGATCGTCCTCGTCGGACGAGTCGGCGCAGGTACCAGTACGCGGCGCCGCTCGCCGCGCCGAGCACCGCGACGACCACGAGCGAGATCCACACGCGGCGCGTGAGCGGCGGCTCCGTCCACCTCGCGCGGCTCTGCCGCATCGGCCCGCTGTCGGTCGAGCGCCTGGCGGATCGTCGACGTCGAGATCGAGCCGGGTGACCGCGGACCGCGGGCGTGAGCCTGGGCCCGCGCCGGCCGGCGGCGCGGCGGGCCGAGCCGGTGGCGCCGCCGCGTTCGCGGCCGCCTCTTCGGCCGCCAGCGCTTCGCGCATGAGCGCCTCGAGGTCCTGCCGGGGCACCGGCTTGGCCGGGCTCGGCGGCGCGCCGGACGGGCGGACGGCCTCCGCCTCGGCCTCGAGCGCCGCCCGCAGCGCGTCCTCGAGCTCACGGCTCGGCGACGACGCGAGGTCGCATCGACGGCCGGACGCGATGGAGGCGGGCGCGGCCGGGGCGTGGGCGCGCGGGGCGGCGTTGGCCCAGGGCGCGGGCGCCGGCGGGAGGCGCGCGGGGCGTCGATCGGGATCTGCGGGAGTGGCTGCTTGGCCTCCTCCGCCGTCACCCAGCGATCGAAGCGTCTCGCCGCACGCGCAGGTCAAGCGTGAGCAGGAAACCGCCGGCCGGCTGGGGCACCGCGCTGGGCGTCAGTCCGCCGCAGCCGGCGTGCTGGCGCACGAACTGCTCGACGTCCGCGAAGTCGGTCATCGTGAAGCCCGCCCCGCTTATCTTACGGCAGCGGTCCCTCGACCGACGTGATCTTCCACTCGCCGCGCTCGGTCGTCGTGTGCACGACGACCACTTTCGAGATCGGCTCGCGCTCGCCGGCCTCGATCGTCACGCGGAACTCGTGCCACGTACGCGTGACGTCCACCGGGGCCACGCGCTCCCAGCAGCCGGAGTCGACGAGCTGATAGTCGATCAGCCTGGTGCCGCGCACCGTGTCGCGCCAGCCCGGTGCGGCGGCGCCGCCGCGCCACGCGGTGTCGTCCGCCTCGCCGCTGCTCCCACGACGCCAGCGCGCTCACCGCGGCGGGCACGCCACGATCGACGCCGGCGCGCGCCGGGCACTGGGTGTGATCCAGCGTGACGCGGGTCAGTGGCCAAGCAGGACGACGAGCACGACCAGCGCCGCCGGCGACCCCGAGCACGGTGCGCGCCACCGAGCGCCGCACGGTCGGCAGGCACGGCCGCGACCAGCGCGGCCACGAAGAGCGCGGCCAGCGCCCACTCGATGGGCGCGAGCAGCCGGTCGTATCCCGACTCATCGAGGACGCGCGAGGAGGAAGACGGCGAAGGGCGCCAGGAGGACGAGCGCCACACGATCGCCCACGGATGACGTCGCCACCAGGCCCGCGGCGACGCAGCCGCGTGGCCGCAGGCGCCGGCGCGCGCGCAGGGTGCCGGCGGCTCGGGCCGCCGTCGCGGCGCGGGAGCGGCGCGCCTCCCGCCGGCGCGCGGTGTCCGCGGGCGCGGCTGGCGGCGGCTCCCAGCGAGGCACATCGCTGGACGGTGGCGGAGGCTCCCACCGGGGCGCGTCGTCGGAAGGCTCGGGCGGTTGCCAGCGCGGTACGTCGTCGGACGGGCCTGGCATTTCTCGCAACCTAGGGCGTCGCGGGCGGGCGCGTCAAGTAGAATCGTGGCCGGCGAGCGAGGATGCGCGCGGCGGCCCGGCTGCCCCACTTCGAACGCCTCCTCGAAGATCGAGAAGCCGGAGAGGTCGGCGTGCGCGAGATGGACCGGACCGGCCAGCGCGCCCGCGGCGGCGGCGAGCGCCGCGCCGCACACGAAGCCGACCTCGGGCCGCACCATGGCGTGGCCGTAGCGCATGATGTCCAGCCGACGAACGTCCCGGGCGAGGCCCGGATGGGGCGCGGGCCAGGTCGCGCAAGACGCCCTCGCGCAGCGTCGTCCACGATGCGTCCAGCAGCGCCGGCGAGCCCGGTCCGGACTCGGGCCGGGGAACGGACGGTAGTAGGTCAACACGGTGGCGCCCGCGTGCGTGCGCAGCGACTGGTGGGTGGCCACCACGTACCCGAGCCCGTCGCTGTCGTACAGCACGTTGTCCCAGGCCAGCGGCGCGCCGGACATGGCGGCCGGCGGGCGATCGAGATGCAGGTTCGCGACCAGCCAGGGCGCATAGTGGAAGGCCGACACGAATGCGGGCGGCCGCTCACGCCACGGGCGATAGAGTGCGCGCGGCGACGAAGACCGGAACACGCCAGCACCACCTCGCGCGCGTGGAGCCGCCGCGTCCGTTCCCTCGCGGGCGTCGAACGTCTCCACCACGGCTCCGTCGCCGGCGGGCTCGACGTTGATCACCAGCTGACCGAGGCGGATCCGGCCGGCCACCGGCTCGGCCAGCTGCCGCGTCAGCCAGCCATTGCCTTCCGGCCACGTCAGCACCACGTCGCCGTACTCGGGATCGGGATCCCGCCCGGCGTAGTAGTGGACGCCGGCCCACGCCGAGGTCCCCGCCAGATCGGTCCCGAAATCGTCGCGACAGGCGTACTCGACCCACCAGCGCAGGCGGGGTGACGTGAAGCCCGCGCGGTCAGGAACTCGGCCATCGAGACCGAGTCGAGCTCCTGGAACGCGCCGGGGCGCCGGCCGCCCGCGGCGTGGCGAACGCGCGCGGCCGGCGGCATCGCGCCAGCGACGGTAGCGCTCCATCTCGCGGCGAAACGCCTCGAGCTGCGCGCGGTCCTCTCCCGAGGCGCCCAGTGTGGGGAACACGCCTTCCTGCCAGCGACCGTGGATGAACAACCGCTCCTGGGGCGCGTGGCACAGATGCCGCTCGTCGTACACGGCACGGCCGTCGCGGCCGAATCCCTCGATCACGCCGAGCTCGCGCAGCAGCGCGCGCACGCCACGCGCCTGCGGAGCCCGGCAGTGGCAGGTAGTGCGCGCCCCACGGGTAGCCGGTCACCGACGAGGCGCCGGCCCGGGCGTTGCCGCCCGGCGTGTCCTCGAGCTCGAGCAGCACGAGATCTCGCACGCCGGCCCGCTCGAGGTGCCAGGCCGCCGCCAGCCCGCGACGCCGGCGCCGACGATCACGACCCCGGCCCGCTCGGTGCGCGTGAACGGCGGCAAGCCGCTGCGGCTCGCGAAGCAGATGCCCAAGCCCGTGCGCCGCGCCCACGAAGCCGCCCTCCATCGGCGACGCGACGCTGGCCCGACACCCCGCGTCGCCAGCAGCGCGCCCGGCCAGCAGCTCGCGCCGGGTCATCCCAACGCGTTCCAGAAGCGCCATCTCTACAAGCTTGCCGGGAAAATCCGTTGCCACTCGGCGCCGTAGTACTGCACGAGGATCTGGTTGTCGAGGCGATTGACCTCGACGGGCACCGCGGCCATGTCCGGCGGGAACGCGAACAGCGACGGCGTGGCGTCGACGGTGAGAAAGCGCAGGCCCGCGCGGGTACGCGCGCGGCGGCGTCCAGCCGTCCCCGCCGGCCAGCACGAAGCCCCACTCGCCGAACGACGGCACGTAGACGTGATACGGGCGCGGCGCCAGCCCGGCGCTGCGCATCGTCTCGGCGATGCACCAGAACGACCGCCGCGCGAACATCGGCGAGGTCGCCTGCACCACCGTGACGCCGCCCGGCGCCAGCCGGCTCCGGAGCGTGCGGTAGAAGCTGCGCGAGTACAGCTTGCCGAGCGAGAAGTTGTGCGGATCGGGGAAGTCGGCCACGACGACGTCGAACACGTCGCGCACGCCGGTCAGCCAGACGAACGCGTCGGCGTTGACGACGCGCACGCGCGGATCGCGCAGCGCGCCGCCGTTGAGGCCGGCCAGCAGCGGGTTGTCGGTGAACAGGCGCGTCACCTCCGGGTCGAGGTCGACCAGCGTGACCGATTCGCACCGCCGGGTAGCGCAGAATCTCGCGCACGGCGCAGGCCGTCGCCGCCGCCGAGCACCAGCACGCGCGCGGGGCGCGGCGTGCGCGGCCAGCGCCGGATGCACCAGCGCCTCGTGGTAGCGGTACTCGTCGCGCGAGGAAAACTGCAGGTGGCCGTTGAGGAACAGCCGGAGGTCGTCGCTCCAGCGCGTCACGCACGATGCGCTGGTACGGCGTGGTCGGGCCAGGATGATCTCGTCGCTGTACAGACGGTCCTCCGACCACGCGGTGATGCGATCCGCCGTCACCACGCCGGCGCCCAGCGCCAGCAGGGCCACCACCCCGAGCGCGCGCAGCGGCCCACCGCGGGCAGGTCGCGACGGAAGATCCAGGTGGACCACAGCCCGACGGCGGCGTTGGCCAGCCCCACCAGCAGCGAGGTGCGGATGAGGCCCAGTCGCGGCACCAGCAACAGCGGGAACAGGATCGACGCCGCCAGCGCGCCGACGTAGTCGAGCGACAGCACCTGCGCCACGAGCTCGCGGAACACGAGCCGGCCTCGCAGCAGGCGCAGCAGCAGCGGGATCTCGAGCCCCACCAGCACGCCCACCACGCCGACCACGCCGTAGAGCACCGACGCGGAAGTGCGCGGTCTGGCCGAAGGCGACGAAGAGCACGCGTCGCCGCCCAGCCCCCGGTCAGCGCCGACCAGGAGCTCGACTCTGCACGAAGCGGGCGGCCACGCCGCGCTGCACCCAGCGCGAGAGGAACGAGCCGACGCCCATCGGCGAACAGGTAGGCGCCGATGACCGTGGAGAACTGCGTGATCGAGTCGCCCAGCAGAGTACGACGCCGCCGCGGCCGCCACCAGCTCGTAGACGAGGCCGGCGGTGGCCACGACCACGACCGTGATGTAGATCGCCGAGGTCACGTGGTCACGTCCCGGCCGGTCAGCGGATGGCGGCCGAGATGATGATCGAGATGCCGATCGCCAGCGCGCCGACCACGATGGCCAGCGCGGTGTTCTTCTCGTCCACGATCTCCTTCCACAGGTGATAGGGCGTGAGGCGATCCACCAGCACGAAGGCCACGCCGAAGATGACGAGGCCGATCGCCGCGTAGACCAGCGCGGCGACCATGGGCGCCCAGCGAACCTCGGGGATCATCATCATTTCGCTCCCGTGTAGGGCCGCGCTCCCGTAGGTCGAGCGATACGACCCGGATTGTCGCGCACCGATTTGGGGATGCCCTTCTCTTCCGTCACGTTGCTCGGACTCCAGCCGGTCAGGTGCACCCACGTGAGCGCCAGCCAGCACGAGGCCGCCGAACACCGCGTACACCTTCGTCATTCGTCGTCGTCCGAGCTCGAGCTCTGGCCCGACATCGGGTGATCGCTCTCGACCCAGCGGCGCAGCTCGAAGCGAGACTTCCGCCACCAGAAGACGATTGGCGGCAGGCACAGCGCACCGATGGCCAGCCACACGAAGAGCGGCCGCGGCACGTCGCGCGTCAGGCGGACCCGATAGTTGAACGGTTGCGGGCCCTCCGGCTCCACGATCAGCACGTAGCGGCCGGGCGGCACCGACGGCAGCCACGCGCGGTCCCAGGGCGCGCCCTCGGTCCACGCCCCGTCGCTGTCGCGGCCGAAGTAGTACGAGACCTCGCCGGCCGAAGGTCCGGCTCGCCGTCGGTCTCCGCGTCCACCAGCGTCAGCGTGAAGTACGCCCAGCTCTGCGCGACGGTCGTCGAGATCTCGGCCAGCACGTTCGACGTCCGCCCGTCGAGGACGAACGGCTCGGTCATCGCGGTGGCGGTGGCCGGTGGCGTTCGGGCTGAACTGCCAGGCGTGGTCGAGGACGAGCCGCTGCTGGCTGACGATGCTGAACACCAGGTGGATCAGCACGGCGGCGGTGATGAAGGCCTGCCAGCATCAGCAGCCATGGTCGCTGGAGCGCGGCGTGTAGGGTGACGGCTGCGCCGGGCCGACGCCGACCGGCGGCGGGCGGTGCGCCGGGCAGCGCGAAGGCCTTCCACACCGCGTCGCCCGTCAGGTATTCGCCCACCGACCACGTGGTCGTCCTGATCGGTGCGCTCGCGTGTGAGGATCGAGCGGCGGGTGGACGAAGTCGTCGACCACCGCCGTGTCGCCCGCCTTCACGATCCAGGAAACTCGCCGATGACGTACGCCGTCTCGGCCTTCGCCGTCTGGAAGTGGCCGGTAGCGCTCGCCCAGGTACTCGGCCTCGCGTTCTCCGATGGTGTTCGGGCATCGCCCGCCGCGGTCTTGGCGAGCGTCCAGTGGCCGTTCGATTCGACGAGCCAGCGGAAGCCCTGCGTCGGGTTGTGCAGCAGGTGCTCGAACCACGTGTAGGTCGCCTCGGCGATCTTCGTCCGGCGCACCTGGTAGCCGATCACCTGCCACGGCTCGCCCTTCAGTCGGCCGCGGCGCCCAGCGGGATCGTGGGCGACGACGGCGCTCTGGTCTCGTACCGGGCGATGATCGCGTACTGGGGATCCTGGGCGTCGAGCACGGCGCCGCAGGCGCCACAGGCGACGACGACCGAGCGGCCCGGGGCGCGGATCTCGAGGGGCGCGCCGCAGTTCCGGCACGCGAGCGAGGTGACCGAGGGCGGAGGCGGAGGCTTCAGCGCCACCCGTCGAACTCGCGCAGCCCGCGCAGCCGGAGACGCGGCGAGCTCCACCACCTCACCCGAGGTACAGGCGCGGCGGCTCGTCGCTGTAGTCCAGCGTGGCGAACCGCACGGTGGAGGTGCGCAGGTCGGCGGTCGTCGTCTTACACCTGGCAACGGTTCGCGTGTATCTTGGACGCAGTATGGTCAGGTTGAAGCTTAATTATCTGTTGGGATTTAATGTTTCAAGAAGTCTTCCGCAGCATGCTTCGGCAAGAGGTCGAAATTGTTGTCATTTGTCAAGCTACTGGTGCTTCAGTTACCTCCCGCAGTGGGGCTTATGCAGACCCAACTCAGAGTCAAGCTGGTCAATGCCGTTTGTACGGCACGTGCCTTTGAAAACGAGTATCGTTTTGCCAATGCGGCCGCTTATCGCACTGTGTCACAGGGAACCGATCGGCTCTTTGGTCGCTCTCAAATCACCGCACCTTTCAAGGGCCATTGCATATTCTTCCTCATGCGGACGAGGAAATGTTTATCAAACCGTCGATACTGACATTCTCAAGGATTGAATATGCCCTATATGATCAGGAAAGACCTAGATGTACAGGTTCCGCTTCTTTCTAGCAATGGGCTCCCGGAAGATATGCCTGCCCGGCCTCCTATCATCAGTATCTGCATCTCTCGACTAGAATTTGGTCAAGGCAGCCATCTGCGCAGGTCTGCCACCAGTTAAAGATATGCAGGGTGTAACACCAACAAAAATGTATTACGGACATTTACTATTGCGAGAAAGCCTGTGGGAAGTGTGATTATATGCGCATTGATTGAAGTTGGCAACTGCAGTAAGAATATAGAGTATTGCGGTTAGTAGCGAGATCGTTCCCAGCAGAAGGCCAGAAGCGTTTGAATGCACCAGCATATGCCAGCAGTGGAATAAGCCACATCAGATACTGAGGGCTGAACGTCTTTCCGGTCGCTAGAAAAACCAGGATTAGGGCAATTGATGCCTGTACAATATCCAACTTTTTGTGCCACTGGAGCCAGAGAATATATATCATTCCCTATCACTAGACAGCTTGTCCCCAGCGAAATGGTTTGGCCAAGCTTGTCGTTGATAATATTGATTGAACCATAACTGTACTGTCCTCTGCCAGGGAAGGCCCATGTGTTGCGCAATCCACAGCACCGTCGCCGGTCGACTCTACCTGAACTGGTCGTGGCAAAACCTAACTCAACTGGCTAACGCAGCTCCATAAAAGTCAAGCGATGCAAATATTTCCTGTTGTTTTAGCAAAATCATCACAAGAGCAAGCAGTTCTGCCAGTGCCAGCGTCGTACTCCCAATAGCATATGCCAATACTGTTTCGGAGCATCTCGCCAAGAAGTAAAATGTCCTCGGCAGGTACATGCAAACGATCTAGTGCCTGTTGTTCCGCAAGGAATAAAGGCGGGAAATATCAAGATTGGATAAAATCTTTAGCAGTACACTCCAATGCCAGTACGCAATAAGCCGTTGTCGAATGTTTGCCCGCTCTGCTGCCATCGCACAGAGCAGAGTCAGTAATGCTGGCAACAGATCGAAACGTACCAGTGCCAGTGCTGGTACTCCACAGCAAATAGAATGCGAATACCCCAACGGAGAGCAAGTGGTCCGTAGTGTTGTAGCAGCCAGTAGGTCTATTGTTACCAGTGCCATCAGAAGAGCAAAACCAACGATAGCTCAATAAAGGCAAAAGAAGCGGAAGAAAACATGAGGCACTGTCAGTGGAGGATATTCAAAGGGCAAAATGAAATGCTGATGTTTAGAGAGTACCAATATTTAAAAACGCACATTGGGTTGAGGGGAGTACATGTGTTGCGCTTGTACCAAACCAAGAGGCGAGTCGCCAACGCGATTAGCGTGCCGGATCTCTGTTGTTGCCAGATATGATGGGATAAAGAATTCCCCGAGCAACTCCGCTACACATCAAAGTGTCACCAGAACAATAGGTAGGTATGCCATCCCAACGTGACGGGTTTGCAAGGCATTCCAAAATGATAGCAAAGATAGATTGAACGAGAACGGTTTAAAATGATCAATAGTACTCTGTTTTATTGGCTCTCTCCACAAGCGGTGATACCCTCGCGATATGTCTGTTTGACGGGTCCCACAAGCAGAATGCTAGAGATCCCAAACGATGCCCTTCTCACCAAGTGGACCTAGTCCTTTAGAAAACGAGCCATGAGTAAAGAAGTCACAGGTTCAGTTTCTACTCTATAGTAAAAGTTAGGAACCCGATACACTCTTTATGATAAAAGTTCTGCCTCTCGGCAGTTTTCGCTCCTCCCTTCTGATTGTCAGGAAGGGTTCCAGAAAAAGGTTTTTTATGGATAGTCGAAATCGTACAGAGACAAAGACCCTTAAAGTCGGTGATATTGCTCCAGATTTTGCCAAGGCGGCAATAAAACCATGGCGTCTCAAGGATTTGCGTGGTAAAAAGAACGTCGTCCTCGCCTTTGTTCCTTTTCGCTTTCAGTGGTGTCTGCTCAGCGCAGTTCATCCCTATGAAGCTTCATTGGATCGCTTCAAAGTGTTGATACCGAGGTCGTGAGTATTAGTATGGACAGTACTCATGCCTTGCACGCTTGGGGAGGAGTCGATGCACACCTCATTCCCTGCTCTCCGACTTTTACCCACAAGGTGTCCAGATCAATCGTCTCTATGGAGTACGTAATCCTGCCGGTATGTCAGAGCGTGCTCTTTTTGTTATCGACAAAGAGGGCATCATTCAATTTATATCGAAATTGTACATACCTGGCAGAAATGCCAGATAATGAAGACTATTTGAAGAGGTTCTGCGCAAGATCTCGTAAGCATAGACTTCTCCTGGAAGATCCAGCCTATCAAAAGACCTACAGAGAAAACAGTTTGCCTGTAGGTCTTCTTTGCTGGAAGCGCGTTTCTAGCGGTTCCTCTTCATTGTTGACTCATCAATTTCACTGCCTGCTTACGTAGAGCTTGCAGTCCTTCGCTGAAATGTACGGGGTAGGGCTGATCAACAGTCAGCGCACGATATTGTAACGGTAGCATCGCAAGATTTTGTTGTGCCAGTTCGCGGATCTCTGAGAGCGGTGGCGGGCTGCCGAGGCACAATCTCGCCGTTGCACATCACCGGTTTTAATAAGCGATGATAGCTGTCGGGACGTGGCTCGTGAGCCAGCCTGGATCACATCTTCCTCCCAGTTCGGATGGCGATAGATTTCTTTCTTACCTGGCCTTTTACTCCTCCTGCGACTTTCATCTTAGGATATTCGTTGCCTGATCCGTCGACATACCAAACTTCTTTATAGACAGCACCCAGCGAGCCGCCTTCAATGTTGCGTTCGAAAGCTGAACTGCACGCTGCCTAATGATGTGCCAATATAAAAGATCAATAGCGGCTCCAGCCTTTAACAGGTTCTCAATTTTCCACTCATCCAACACTGGCAAGAATGCGTACATGGTGCAGTCCAGCTTTATCGAGATTTCAGAATAGCAAAGCGCATGGGCCGAATCGCCACTATCCAGCCGTACGGCGGCCAGCGTATATCCTTGTGTCTCTTGTGAGCGCAATGCAACCTCAATGGCCCTATGAATGGCCTGGCGTGTATCATATGTATCAATCAGCAGAGATTTTCCAGCACGGTTGTATGCTTCGGCAATGGCTTCAAAGGCTTCTTCACCTGTAGGAAACATTTCGATTAAGGCATGAGGAACTGTACCGGTCGCGGGGAGCCTGTATTCGTGGGCATGCATTGAGTAGCGGGTACCTGGGCAGCCGCCAATGTAGGAAGGCACGAGCTACCGTCATCGGCTCCCTGGGCACGCCGGGGAAGGCCAAATACTTGCCACACACGTCAGTGATTGGCCTTGCTCGACAGCATAGACGATACGCGATGCCTTCGTTGCGATGACGTTGAGAGTCCAATGGCCTGTAGCAAGCCTGCTTCAGCAAAAATTGCCTCCGCGAAATGGAGCGGTGATACGTAAGAGTGGCTCGTTTGGAAGGGCGAACTGCCTTCGGGAGTGCAAGGATTTCCACCTGTAGTACCAATTGTCCAGGTCGTTCAGGCAACGTCATAGTCACGGATTTGGGCAAGAAATTTTAGCTCACATATCGGTGGCGAAAGGCCTGGGCAGAATCGAGGGGCAACCTGATACCGCTACAAGCAGTAAGCTCTCCCAAGGGAGCTTTACGTGTATAGATCAAAGGTTGTTAAGCCTGGGTATATCGCAGCACACCCGCGAGATGTGGCTGAATCAAGATTTGATACATATCGGTCATCAGTCACCAGTTGAAACTGGGGCACGACGATGCACGCCAGTGTTTCTCTCTTCCTGCACAGTACATTTGACTTAGTGTACTTTTTTACAATATCTAATCTGCCGACATTGTACCATATTTCTACTGCACGCTCTTCCTATGGTAACGAAAAATTGCAGGGTTGGCTGGCGTTGAGGATACATTTAGCTCAACCATTGCGGCTAGCAGCAGTCTTGGTATAAATATGGGTGAAAGATGATTAACTGCCCAATTTGTCACATGTTCATCTCCAATTGTCACGTTTTCTTCTCCAGAAATTTATTGCAAACCTGGACAGGAAATATTCTATTAGATATCTTTAAGACAGATACTACGGTAAGATTAAGGTTGCTGAGATACGCGGGTGCTCGCTCTGTTTCGAAAAATTTATGTTGTTTTGCTTAGTTTAAGATTGAAGATGTAGCTAGAAAGAATAATCTTCTTTCATCTACATGATAAGAGAAAGGAGACTACCATGGAGAAAGTTTCCTTGGTAAGATCAGAACATCAACGATAACGAAAGGTGCTGGTCTGTTTATCCTTGCGGTTTTGCAATCGCTTTTCTTTGCCGCTCCCTCGGTTAATTGTAGCCTCGTCGGTACCGGTTGGAGTCCCCTCAAGAAAATGTTGATACCTCGCTCGCGAGTAATGCTGCTCACCGCTGTTACTGTCAAAGTTATTCGCTGCTTACAAAGATACAAAATGATGGAGTCCTCCCCTAGCAACCACGGCAAGAATTTTGGCCTGATGCATCGACCAGTTTCCATAATGCCAGTCCTATTGGCGTTACAATCGCCCAACCGGTGTGCCTTGCTCCAGATCCCAGCAGGGGAGCTATTGTCAGGTCGACGTTCTAACGCACCTCCACCTCAGGGTACAAGTAGCGACCCTAACTCCCCACAGAAATGCCTTGTGCATTGGCAAGGATCCGGTAACTCACAGGATCAGGGTACTCGTGGTTGTTAATGGCCAATTGGAGAGAGGCGCTTTCTCGAGCAATACGTAA